>JAEEGK010017868.1_pt1 | contig 15405 bp, 11 predicted proteins | sample 8958771 | NCBI WGS metagenome assembly JAEEGK01 (sample SAMN16246547, study PRJNA631951) | gut metagenome | biome: gut microbiome; feature: rumen; material: SC-attached | host: Bos | place: Iran: Karaj | collected 2018-10 | reverse complement strand
TAACGATCGTCGACTTGGTAGGCCATTACCCTACCAACTATCTAATCGTACGCAGGCCAGTCCCAAACCGGATAAATCCTTTAATCCGAAGATCACATGCGGTATTAGCCACTCTTTCGAGTAGTTATCCCTCAGTTTGGGGTCCGTTCCCACGCGTTACTCAGCCGTCCGCCGCTCGCCGACAGATCTCATTCTATTCTCGAAAGCTTCAAGAACAGGATGAGACCCTCGCTGCCGCTCGACTTGCATGTATTAGGCATGCCGCCAGCATTCATCCTGAGCCAGGATCAAACTCTCCATTAAATACTACCCTACTGGGTAGACTTTATTTGAATTTGAAAACTCAATATAAAAGACTGACGATGATAATTAATTGCACAACTAAATTGTTAAAATACGTAAAATTTTAAAAGCTCAGCTAACAAGGGTGTCAAATTAATTGTCCTCTCGCAGTTGAACTGTTCTTATCTTATATTACCTAAACTGAACTGTCAAGCACTTTTTTGGACTTTTTTTATAATTCCCACCAAGTGTCGCCTAAAACAGATTGTTACAGATAAAACCAAGCAAAATACCCAAAATGGCCCCTACGCAAACCTGCGGAATCGTATGCCCTTCCACTACTCTCATCTTGCGCGTTCTTTTATTATGATCAGACTCGGCAATTATATTTAATAGCTTGCCCTGCTCTCCAACCGCATAGCGTACATTTACAGCATCATAGACGACAATAATAGTCATCGCTAAAGCCAATATAAATAGACCGCTCGTAAAACCATCTCGCAAACCGAAAAAGACCGTCAAGCCCGTAAAACTAGCCGTATGTCCGCTCGGCATTCCGCCACTACGCGTAAAACAATCTACGACCTCCGCAAAACTTAATGGTCGCTTTTTTACGACTAAATCACCGATAAACTTACCTGACTGCGCAAAAAACCACCCCAATACAAAAGCAATCAGGCCTCCTATACTTCCTAATTCCATATTTCTATTATATATTATTCGGTTTTTTCGCACAAAAAAGCAAGGGCGACCCATAGGAGTCGCCCTGATAATGAAAGTGCTAGGAAGATTCAGGCTTGGAGGCCCTACTTCCAATGCTCTCCTCCGCCCCTTATCGCATCCCTGCGGTTTGGTATAGCGGAAATATTTCATCGTTGTTGAGCCATAGGCATTCCTCATCGGGTCTCACATTTTCATACGGTCGGCCAACCGTCCTACTCATGCTCCTCCGAATCAGAATTTGCACGCCTGCGTGCGATTATGTTGGGAAGCCTTAAAGCAACCCTCGCACGAACCGAGCGAATACAACCAGCGGAGTCCGCCAGACTAATCCCGAAGGATCAGTAGAGATTTTCATCTTTCGACGAATATCATCCTTATATTCATTAGCAAGGCTTCCTTGCTGCCGCCCGATACCACTCACCCTCCACCCCTACGGATGGACTCTGAGGCACCCCTTAACACCTCTGTGTTAAAGGCCAGAGTCGGAACATTGAGAGGCTTTCCTCGACCCTTTGGGAGCCAAAGAAGTGCGACGCCATGCTGCATTAACTGATAGACTTGCGATCTATCGCGTTGCCGCCTTATCTCTTCGAGAATCCCACTTGGAAAACCGAAGCCGTCACCGTGTCTCTGTTCTTAGGTTTGTGTGCCGTACAACGTTAGCCAACCTTACTATCGGTCGGCTCTGAAACATTCATACTACGCAGATTTTTATATTCTCTTTTCAAGAATATATAGAGTCGCATTACTACAACTCACTCAGTACTTCCTATCTCACACGGAGGCAATTCCACCCTCGATAGCTTTCCTGTTTCAGCGCCGAAGCGCCATCCGCGCATCCAGCCAAGGCAGGGGTTGTATCCCACCCCTACAACTGGTTTAGCATTCCAAGATCACCATCGCTTGCTTAAGGCGAGGTGTCAACCGGAATAATGTCCCAGCATTTTTCCGGAGACACTTCGCCCTAAGTAGAATTGCTATGTATAAGAATATAACCTACGAAGTATGTTTGTATTTGGAGATAATTAAAATGCGATGCACGGAGTCTTTTGCCTACCTCCGCGCAACTGTCTGTAGTATAACAGGAGTTTGATTTACTGTAAAGTATGTTATAATTATAAACGTAAATAACAGAGGTAGAAATCGCTATATTTTTGTAAAAACAACTTTTACAAATAACAAACTAGCCTACACTACTACGACAAAAATAATGCTCCAAAGCCTATGCTCCAGAGCATTATTTTAAAGGCGCTTTAACGCGATTATTTTGAATCGCTTTCCTTAGAAGCCTCCTCGATCTCTTCCTCTTCGTGCGGGATTATGCCAATTGAAGCTACCGTATCGCCATCATTAAGGCGCATTACTCGTACGCCCTGCGTGGCGCGACCAAGCGTTGGAATATCCTTTACGGCTACTCTAATCGCCTGCCCACCAGTTGACATCATGATAATCTCCTTGGCTTCAGGATCAAGCGTATGCACTGCCGCAATTGGCCCAGTCTTCGCCGTTACGGCTGCCACCTTTACGCCTACACCGCCGCGTTTATGTGGCGGGAAGTTGGTTGCGGCCGTCATCTTACCATAACCCTTAGTCGAAATTACGATTAATTTCTGACTTTTCGGATCAGATACAACATCCATGCCCACAACGGTATCGTTTGGGCGCAAACGTACACCACGCACGCCGCGCGCCGAGCGACCCATTGGGCGCACATCCTTCTCATTGAAGCGGACAGCCTGGCCGGCAGATGTCGAGATGATAATATCATTCTCACCTGTCGTACCACGTACCCAGCGCAATTCATCACCATCATCAAGCTTAATCGTAATCAAGCCATTCGTGCGAATATTGGCGTAATCTTTTAGCGAAGTCTTCTTAATCGTGCCTTTTGCGGTCGTCATAAAGAGGTAACCATTCTCTCCTGCTTCGTCGCCCTGCTTAATAACAGCCGTAATCTTCTCTTCTGGATGAAGATTCAAAAGATTCACTGAAGCTGTACCCTTTGCTACCAATGACGATTGCGGAATCTCGTACGCCTTAATCCGGAAAATACGACCCTGGTTCGTAAAGAATAGCAAGAAGTCGTGCGAAGATGCCGTAATAATAGTATCGATTACATCTTCTTCCTTCGTAGTCATGCCACGACGACCTTTACCGCCACGATTCTGTTTCTTGAAATCATTCTGTAACACGCGCTTCACGTAACCCTGTGCCGTCAAGAGTACAACGCTCTCTTCATCTGGAATTAAATCTTCTTCAGCAAACTTCCCAAGCTCATGATTGAAAATCTTACTGCGGCGCTTGTCGCCATACTTCTCTTTCATGGCAAGCAGTTCTTCCTTAATCACATTTAGGATAGCTTGCTCGGAAGCTAAGATACCCTCAAGTTTTGCAATCAATTCTTGAAGCTCTTTCAATTCATTTTCAATCTTATCGCGTTCTAGACCTTGGAGACGACGCAATTGCATTGCCAAGATAGCTGCCGCCTGAACTTCAGATAGACCAAAGCGTTCCATCAAGCGCTTATCCGCATCATCATAAGATTCACGAATCGTCTTAATGACTTCATCAATATGATCAAGCGCAATCTTCAAACCCTCTAAGATATGTGCACGCTCTTTTGCCTTATTGAGGTCGAACTCCGTACGACGACGCACTACTTTTTGACGATGTTTGATAAACTCCGCCAAAATCTCCTTGAGGCCCATCACCTTCGGCTGAATACCGTCAACTAGCGCCAAGACGTTATAGTGGAACGAAGTCTGTAAACCAGTTAATTTATAAAGCTGATTCAAAATCTTCTTCGGGAAAGCATCCTTCTTTAGCTCTACTACTACGCGAATCTTACCGCGAGCCGATTCATCACGTGCATCGGCGATATGATCAAGCTTCTTTGCAAGTACTAATTCGCGTACTTTATCTACAAAGGCCTCCTTACTCATACCGTAAGGTACCTCTGTAATTACAATATTAAAGCGACCGTTCTTGCGCTCTTCAATATTTGCTACTGCACGAATCGTCACAGAGCCACGACCAGTTTCGTAGGCCTGCACCATCGGTGCACCACCGTAAACTTCTGCCCCAGTTGGAAAATCTGGACCCTTTACGTGCTTCATCAACTCTTTCAGAGTAATATCCGGGTTGTCAATCTGCGCAATCGTCGCATCAACTACTTCACCGAGGTTATGCGGCGGGATATTGGTTGCCATACCGACCGCAATACCCATCTGACCATTCAAAAGAATGTTCGGGACTGCCGCTGGCAGTACTACTGGCTCCTGTTCGGTTCCGTCGAAGTTATCGCGGAAATCAACTGTATTCTTCTCGATATCCGATAGAAGTTCAGCGCCTATCTTGTCCATGCGAGCCTCGGTGTAACGCGAAGCAGCTGCTTCATCGCCGTCCATCGAGCCAAAGTTACCCTGACCTTCTACTAGCGTATAACGCATCTTCCAAGGTTGCGCTAAGTTTACCATTGATTCATAAATCGAGGAGTCACCGTGTGGATGGTATTTACCCATTACTTCACCAACGATACGCGCGGATTTTACGGTTGCGTGCGGCGCCTTCCAACCATTCTTATTCATTGCGTAAAGAATGCGACGGTTTACTGGCTTCAAGCCATCACGTACATCTGGAAGCGCACGATCAATCAACACCGACATCGAGTAGCGCAGGAAGCTATCCTCCATCACGTTCTCTACGGTCAATTCCTCAACGCCATCTTCGGCCATATGCGCCTTTAGTCCGCCAACTTTAACGATCTCTTCCTCTTCAGGCTCAGTCGTTTTATAGTCGCCCAAAGTCTCATCGACGCCTTTATCGTCGCTTGCGTCAGAGACACCACCAACTTTGCTTGTATCTTTTTCGTCTTTATCTGCCATTTCTCATTCCTCCTTAGAAGTCCAAATCGTCTAGGTCGACCGTTGCTGCTCTAGACTGGATAAAGTTTTTACGTAATTCCGCCTCACTACCCATCAGCTTCGTAAAAATCGCATCTGCTTTCTCGGCGTCTTCAATATTTACCCGAATCAAGGTGCGGTTCTTTGGATTCATGGTCGTCTCCCAAAGCTGGGCGGCATCCATCTCGCCGAGACCTTTAAAGCGTTGTTGAGCAGTATAGCCCGCCTGTTTAAAGCGCTCGTCGTCCGGATTTATCTTCGTACCCGCCGCCTTGCGTTCCTCAATTTTCTTCGTTAGCGTGTGTTCTAGCGCTTCTTCGTTATAGATATACTCAATCTTACGCTGCGAACCTGTACCCTTGATCAAGCCAAATAGCGGCGGCTTTGCCAAATATACATGACCAGCTTTAATTACTTCCGGCATATAACGGAAGAAGAACGTCAAAAGCAGCGTCGAAATGTGCGCACCATCCACATCGGCATCCGTCATAAACACAATCTTGTAATAGCGTAATCCATTAATATCAAAAGAATCACCAATGCCGACACCCATGGCCTTAATCAAAGAAACAATCTCCGCATTCGCAAACATCTTATCAAGACGTGCGCGCTCGGTATTCAACACCTTACCACGTAGTGGCAAAATCGCCTGAATCTTCGAATCGCGACCTTCCTTCGCAGAACCGGCCGCCGAGTTACCCTCTACGATAAAGAGCTCACATTCGGTACGATCGCGCGAAGAACAATCGGCTAACTTCGAAGGTAAGTTCAACCCCTCAAACGCGCCCTTGCGAATTACGTTATCGCGCGCTGCACGGGCTGCTTTACGTGCACGCGCCGCCAAAGTTGCCTTATTAACAATCTTTTTAGCAACGTCCGGATGCTCTTCGAGGTAATACGCAAAATATTCGCTAGTAACTTTATCAACATAACCGCGCACTTCCGGATTACCTAGCTTATTTTTTGTCTGGCCTTCAAACTGCGGATCTGGCAATTTCACCAAAATTACCGCCGTCAAGCCTTCCTTGATGTCGTCGCCTGTAAGATTATCCTCTTTCTCTTTCAAGAGACCATTTTTGCGCGCATAATCATTAATCGTACGATTTAATGCCGTACGAAAACCAACCACATGTGTACCGCCATCTGGCGTTAAAACGTTGTTTGCAAACGGGCGAATCGTTTCCGAAAAGCTATCATTATATTGCACTGCCACTTCTACCACACTGCCCGATACTTCTTTTTCAGCGTAGAATACCTCGTCTGCCAGCACTTCTTTTCCCTCATTCAAACGACGTACATAACTCTTAATGCCGCCCTCAAAGTAGAAAGAATCACTCTTGCCAGTACGCTCATCGTGCACACAAGTCAAAATACCTTTAGTTAAATACGCTTGATGACGCAAATAATTAACTACCCAATCGTAATCAAAAACAACCGTTTCTTTAAAGATAGTTTCATCAGGATAGAAAGTGATACTTGTACCGTGTTTCTCGGTTTTACCCGTTACGCCAAATGGCACCACGGTTTTACCAGTATCAAACTCGATATGATGAACTTTGCCATCTTTATAAACCTCCGCTACCATATGCTTCGATAGCGCGTTCACTACTGACGAGCCTACACCGTGCAGACCAGATGACACTTTATAACCACCGCCACCAAATTTACCACCTGCATGCAGGATTGTTAATACTGTCTCTAATGCAGACATTTTTGTTTTAGGATGAATATCGACCGGAATACCACGACCATCATCATCTACTCGACAGCCGCCATCTGCTAGCAATGTGACCGTAACGCAAGTTGCAAAACCTGCAATCGCCTCATCGATTGAGTTGTCGGCAATTTCTTTAATTAAATGATGTAAACCGTCATATCCAGTTGAGCCGATGTACATACCAGGACGCTTACGAACTGGCTCTAGTCCTTCAAGAACTTGAATCTCCTCAGCATTATACTCATCCGCCCCACCGGACTTCTTAGTTGCAGCCATAGAATACTTACCTCAACTTGATATTTAATACATATATAATAATATGCCATTCCCCTCATAAAATCAAGTCTAAGCCCCCTATTTTCGCGTCTAAGGGCCTTTTCAACGCCAACGCAGTACGATGCCGTCTTCATCGTCTTTAACGGCATTAGCGACGCTCTGATTCGCTTGATTCGGCGTAGCAGTCGCTTGCGTCACTGGAGTAGATGTAGTCGGAGCCACCGCCTGCTGGCTTACATTCAAAACTTTACGCGGTTCATGTTGAATTTTTAGCTTGGCGTCAGCCTTCAGGAAGTCATTTGTTGCCTTCTTAGTTTCGTTCACTGTCGTATTTGCCGCATTTTCTGCCGCCGTCGCCGTCCAGGTGGAGCCAGTTGACATCTCTATTAATTCCTCAGCCGCGTCTAGCTTGTGCGCGTTTGAGTCGTGCTGAATGTTTAAAGCAGTAGGGTTAGGTGCCGGTTGCAACGCAGACTTAACTGCGGGTTGCACTGCCTGTTGCGGCGTAGGAGTAGACGCAGCGCTAGGTCGCTCTGCAACCATCAACTCTGAAGTCTGCATAGGGGTAGATATAGGAACTTGAGTTGTAGCCGGTCGCGCCTCATTTAATACGACTGGCTCTTGCACGGGCGGCGTCGCCACTTTTTTAATCGGTTTTGGCGCCTCTATGTTTGAAGTAACCGGCTTCTTTGCTTCCCTCTTCGTTGCCAAGTTATCTTCCATTGCTTTTGAAGCATCTTCGCGGCTCTTTTTACCAAGTTGTGCCTTCTTCTCTAGCCAAGAGTCTAAGAAATTCTTCTTTGGCTTAGCTACAGGCTTTTGATTATTAGCCGCCCCTGTTACCCCCGCAACTGTCGCAGCGCCCGTGACACCCGCCGTAGTGGCAGTCTCAGCAGCCGGCTTGGCCTTATCCTTCTCATCCGTAGCCGCCAGGCGCGCATCGATTTCTGCTTCGACTTCTGCACGCGGACGACCATACTTCGACAAAGCATAGGCCTTCATGCGCACCATCAGCTCTTCGCTACTATCGCCCATCGGTGGCAACAAACTAATCGTAAATGGCGAAGTTGGCATGTCAAACATCATCACTGTCGCTATCGCACAGAAATTCGGCTGTTTATGCAAATCTTCCGCCGTAAATACTGGCGAAAAGGCTTTCTCCATCAACTCCGCATCCGTCACACCAAGACGACCAGACATAATCGTACCAACGTTGCCAAGCAAAGCTTCGCGAATTTTATCCGTCAACTGCGTCATGAACTGGTTCGCCAAAACAAGATTCAAACGATATTTGCGCGCCTCAGACAGAATCGACTCAAAGCTCTCCGTTGCAAAGTTCTGAAACTCGTCTACGAACAGACAGAAATCTTGACGTTCATCTTCCGGAATATCCTGACGACTCATCGCCGCCGCCTGGAACTTCATTACGAAAATCATACCTAGAAGCTTCGCATTTAGCTCACCAGTCTTACCTTTCGATAGGTTAACCAACAAAATTTTCTTATTGTCCATGATTTCGCGAATATTGAAACCCGACTTAGTCTGCCCCAAAATATTGCGCATCATCTTATTCGAAAGGAACGGACCCCATTTTGACACAAACCAGCTCGTCACCTCGCCCGCATCGCTTGACTTTTGTGAAGCTGGAAATTCCTTCGTCCAGTAATCATATACTGTCTTATCCGTAACGTATTGCAGCTTCGACTTTACGAATTCTGGATCAATGAAGCATCTTGGAATATCAATAAAGGTTCCGCCTTCAGGATCGCTCATCAATAACAGCGCCGCATTGCGGAACATGTGCTGTGCGCGTGGGCCAAAAATACCCTGGTTGCCCGGATCGTACAATGAAGTAAGCATATTAATACCTTCCTGCACAATAAAGTCTTTCTGGTCTTCATCAGTAAATTCAAACATGTTCATACCGACCGGATTATCCATATTACCCGGCTCGAACACGATAATGTCATCCATGCGCTCTTGTGGCACTTTCGATAATAGCAATTCAATTGCATCGCCGTGCGGATCAATAAATGCAAAACCGCGCCCGTCGCACATATCCTGATAAGCAATATTGGTAAGCAAAATAGATTTACCCATACCAGTGGAACCAATTACATAAGTGTGACGACGACGGTCCTTATCGCGTAAACGAATTATTTTTTCTTCACCACGGAATTTATTGACACCTAAAATCACACCATCTTCAGCTAACTTCGCCGGGCCGTCCACCTGCTTCGTAGCCTGGCGCTCAACTTGCGATGTTGGAATTGAGTTTTGCGATGGCAAGTGGAATAAGCTCGCCATTTCTACACTATTCAACACCATACTGCGTTGAGTCTGCGGAAAAATGCGCAATATGTAATCACGCACTAAATCTTCTGATCGATTCAGTATGTCGTAACGAAAACCGTTATATTGAGGTAGGTCATATTGAGAGAAAATTGCTACTACCCCATTTAACAAAGACTCCGATCGCGCTTTGCTACTAGAACTGGCGACTATGCGCACTAAAACTTCAAAACCAGGATACTTCGTCTTCTCTTCGATCTTCTGAATCTCTTCTTGTTGTAGATTTGTTAAGACTTTGTTCTCATCTTGATATTTTTCATGCTCTGAAGGCGGCTCCCATAATGCACGCGCAACGTCGCCAACAAAATTACCAGCATTGTATACAGCACGGTTAATTAAATTACCCGTACTATTTTTCCATTTCTTGCCGTCTTTTATATTTTGTACTCGCTCAAGCGATTTTTGTACCCAACTACCATCCGTTGGGCGGAACATAATCTGCAAGCCAATACCGTCGCCTTTTTTTGCTACCGACATAGCATTTATTAAACCTAACGCTACATCTCGCTTCGAATCTTCATAGGTGGAAATTGGATAGTAGTAGTCCTCTTTCAATCTTAGCTCGCCGCCAGAAACCGCATCAATCTTTCCTTCTGCACTAAAGAAATTCGGATCGGCCACCTCTTCCATACGCGCAGTTGGATATGCAGCCGTAATCGCCTGTTTTATCGTCTCAGTCAACACGGCTGGCACTACTGCATAGTATTTAATGAAACCATCGTGGGCCACTATTTCAAAACTGATATGCTTCTGACCGTACAATTTCGCTTTCAAACCCTTCTTTAGCGTCGAAGAGATAATACTATACATTACTTGCGCTTCAGAAAGTTGCTCGTTGATAACATCACGTTCATCGCGACCACCTACCTCAATATCGTCTGTACTTGGCGGCAAGTGAATCAACATTGGCACCATTTTTAGAGCGCGTGCGATATTCTTGCGGTCACGCTTCGCTCCCGCCCAAAGCTTCCAAGCCAACACCAAGCTCACGACAACTACTAGAGCAATTACCGCTATCGTTGCGATATCCATCTAAGCACCTCCCCCATTCAGGCCATCGCCCATCTTGCGAGCAAATGCCTTTTCCATCAATTTCCACCTTGCTATATCCATTTCCTGCACAAGATGAAATGGGTCTTTTCGATTACGATTCAAAATATCCGTCACGGCTTTTTCGTAACTCTTCGGTAAATTCTCTGCATCACGCGGAACTTTTATTTGTTCAAGCTGAGCTTTAACTTCATCTGCTCTTTGCGCATCATTATCTTTATCGTCTTGCACGGGAACCGCGGAAGCAGGCTGTTCGTTCGGTTGAGCTTCGCCGCCAGTTTCCGCCGAATTATCAGTATCAACCAGTTCGGCCGGCATTTCAATCTTTGGCTTTAAATCTTCCCGCTGATTAAGAAATTCATTAAACTTCTCTTTTTCGCCATCTTTCGGCAACATCTCTTGAGCACCAAAAAGAGCACCATTCTCACCGCGAGCACCCTTTATGTCGCCCTTGTTATCCATAAGCATTATTATATCACAAGACGTTTCGAGAAACTAAGAAACAAAGTAAGACTTCCAAGAAAAATACCGCTATAACTTCTACTACGCTCAACCTGCCAAAAGTCTGACCAATCAACAAGAATAGCGGCGCCAATGCAATAATTGGGCCATAATAATAGCTCTTCTTCTTTATATTGCCACCATTCGCCTTATTTAAGCGTTTCCGTAAGTAAAAAAATAGCCTGCAGCCAAAAACTGCAAGCCCTAGACAAAGAACATACACTAGTATAAAAAGGACAAATACCCCTAAAGCGCCCACCCCACTCGGGCTCGTCAAAAACATCATTGCTACAAGAAAGAAGAACGCCGTAATACTGATCGTGAGCAACAACTTATCCATAAGCGAATTATAGCACAAAAGCACTAGTGATTTTCTTTTACTGCCCTTCGCTTGTCGCGCGAAAAATAAGTTATTGCGCAATTATAATGACAAACTGAAAATACTTCTCCCCCACAAGATATTTGGGCCAAAGGTAGAGGAGTTTATCCGGCAAATATATACATTACTTATAGCCGCAAACTTGATCTCTACCCTGGCTTTATTGACCGCCTCTCGTATAGAGAGGCATAGTCCTTGCAAACCTTCGTACTTCTCTGTTTCGGGTATCTAATGTGCTAGTCGTACTTAAGATTTACGCGCTCTACGCTCCTTACCTCTCGGTAAGTGTTTGGCGGAGCTTAGCTTACTCCTAGGTGTAATTTATGGCTAGAAATAAGCTATTACTACGCCAAATTCACTACACATCCTCTTCTGTTTATTTTTGTGCTTTTTATTTTTGTTCAGGCACATTCTCAATATAGCAAATACTCGCATAAAAGTCAATAATTCTTGTGCTCAAAAATATTGTATTATTTACAACATTAAGTTAAACAACGGGGGCGCATGGGCCTAAATAGCGCATAGTAATTTTTACAACATATGAATAAATGCGCCTATTCACTACTCTGCCGCCCAATTTATATAATTATGCTCGCAATTATCTACATTAATATATATGACGTTATAACATTGCCGATCGTAGTCATCTTCTCAAACTCAGTAATATTTACAACGCACATCAATTACCACATTGCCAAAAAGTCAATTCCAAACCGTTTATGTATTTTTTACAGATACAGATATAACCATCTTGGCACCACTTTATAGCTATTTTTACCCATTATTCGCGACATCTTACCCAACTATTACCAATCCATTCTAAACAAAAAACATGACAAGGCAGCCAAAAATGCGCTCTGCCCAGAATGCCACCTGCCCAAAGCCCGATTCGAATCAAAACGTGTCATTTGCGCACATATTTTCCACAACAAAAATGCGTAAAAATATTGTAAATAATACAACACTTTTTGTATTGACATGAGCATTTTAAAGCCTTATTATAGAGGTAGCTTTTGAATAAAAATATTATCCAGAGGCCAAAAACAAACATCGATTCCAAAATATAACTCCACACTCCACACAGAAGATCCGGTTTTCCTCGCAGTTACCGGATCTTCGCTTTTTTATATAAAAATCATCAAAAAATCGCCTACTCGGGCGTTTTTTGTATCCTCAACCGGAATCGCCTAGATAGGTATTTTCTCTATACGAGCGCACCTTATCCTACTGAAAACCCTAGGTAAAATTTGCTAGATTGGTGATTTCTTCGTTCTCGCGCGTCTTAGTGGACGAGCGAGAAAAGAAAAATCGCCAAGATGGCGAATTTTAACAGGGTTTTGGTGGAGCTGCCGGATACTGCCTCCGGGTCCGAACTATCTCTGGCATGCAATCTACGGACATAGTTCATTCTTTCATCTCGACAAACTCACTAGAGCTGGAATAAACAAAACTCAGCGAAGTCATGACTAAATTTTCGTGCTAACCACTGTCAGAAGGTCAACCTTATTACCATGTGTATGATATTATCCGAAGTTATGGTATCTCACCGAGGATAACAGACCTAGGTATATCTTAGGCCATTGCGTAAGCAGGCATATAAGCTACATGCTTACTAGCAGTTTTGTCTGCATTTATGAAAACACTTACGGTGTTAATCGATCCGCATGCATACTGTTAATAATCCGTCTAAGCTTTGTCAGCCCCAACTACTTACAATTTTATCGCACTCACGCTTTAAAATCAAGTCCCCACCCCTATATACTTCCGCTATGAAAATCTCAAAAGTTTATTCAGCCATCCCCTATGGCTATACGGGTCATCTGGTTACGGTCGAAGGCGACGCGACTCGCGGTCTTCCCGCCTTCAATATTGTCGGTATGCCAGGTAAAATGATTACCGAAAGTCGCGACCGCATCCGCTCCGCTCTTCGCAACTCTTTATTCGACTTTCCTCGGCACAAAATTATTATTAATCTCGCACCAGCCGAACTCCGTAAAGATAGCACTCATCTTGACCTGCCTATCACCCTAGCGATTCTCAGCCTTTCTCAGCAACTATTGGCAAAAGACCTACAGAATCGTATGTTTGTGGGCGAATTGTCCTTAGACGGCAATTTAAAGCCCATCAAGGGCATTTTAAATATCGTCGAAACCGCCAAAAAATATCGGTTTAAGCAGCTCATCATTCCTGCTGGCAACATGCCTCAAGCCACCCTTCTAGCCGACAACAATCTCGACATAATCCCTGCACATAATCTACGCGAATTATGACTATTTCTAAAAGGTAAAGCCACTATCAAGAGCACCACTGTTTTTGTTAAAAATACACAAACAGATAACCACAACCATTTTTATTTAGACGAGGTTATCGGTCAGGAACACGCTAAACGCGCCCTGACCATCGCCGTCGCAGGGCGACACAATATCCTCTTGACCGGCCCGCCCGGTACTGGCAAAACTATGCTTGCCAAAGTCAGTGCCAGCCTTATGCCGCCACCAAGTCTCACTGAACAAATCGCTATCACAAAGGTCCATTCCCTTCACTCTCTATGTACAAATATCATCTCGGAACGCCCATACCGCGCCCCACACCATAGTATCAATCTAACTGCTCTATTAGGTGGCGGCCCAAATCTCATACCAGGCGAAATATCCCTCGCTCATCTCGGCGTCCTTCATCTCGACGAGCTGCCAGAATTTCGCCGAGATTGTCTCGAGGCACTTCGGCAACCGCTCGAGAATCATTTCGTTAAACTCGATCGAATCAATGGACATACCCAATATCCTGCCGACTTTATGCTAATTGCCACCATGAACCCATGCCCCTGTGGCTACTTTCAATCAAATATCAAAGAATGCACCTGCTCTCCTAGCGCCATTCAGAGATATCGTCAAAAACTATCTGGACCGCTTTTGGACCGTATCGATATCACAACTCCTGTCTTGCAAGAGCCCGACAGCATCCTCCATCGCAGCCGCACAATCAGCATTAAGCAGCATACTCTCGCTCAAAAACAGATTCACGATGCCGTTCAGCAACAACACCTACGCTATCACGATCTTACGAGATTCAATTCTCGCCTTTCTTCGCTTGAAATTACTAGATACTGCCACCTTACGAAAACAGCTAAAGACCTACTCAATCAAGCTTCAAACCATTATTGTCTATCCGCTCGTTCTTATTTTAAAATCATTAAAGTTGCTCAGACCATTGCCGACCTAGAGCTCTCCCCTAAAATTACCACTGAACACATTTCGGAAGCTATCCAGTATCGTCCTCAAATACTCCATTAGCCATATCTGGGGTCGCACCCCTTGTATTTTCGAAAGCATTTTGGTATAATTGTCGCCATAACAAAGTCTAATTTTTTGAGGAGCACTACCATCGGTACCAACAATTCGAAAACACGCATTAATGGAGATATTCGTTATCCGGAGGTGCGCGTTATCAGCGCCGACGGCGCGCAGTTAGGTATCATGTCTAGTCGCGACGCTCAGCTTATGGCGCGCGATGCCGGCTTAGACTTAGTGGAGATTTCCCCTAACGCTAACCCGCCCGTCGTCAAAATCATCGACTGGGGTAAATACCAGTATCAAAAGATGAAGGAGCAATCTCGCGCCAAGAAAAAAGCTAAAAGCTCCGAACTCAAACAAATCAGACTAGGTTTAAAAATTGGGGAAAATGACCTCAATATAAAATGCCGCAAAATCATCGAATTGCTCGATGACGGCGATCGTGTCAAAGTAATGATTATCTTCCGTGGCCGCGAAATGGCCCACAAAGAAATCGGCACCGAACTCATGAACCGCATCATCGAAAAACTCGGCAGCGAAGTTGTCGTAGACGGCAAATCGCAGATGAGCGGCCGCAATCTTACCTTTATGGTTCGCCATAAATAGATTGCATTATAACGCCCACCGGTTCCCTACACCCCAAAGCGTTCCATATATCAACTAAAGTAGGAAAGGTAATCAAATGCCAAAAATGAAAACCCACAAGGGTACCGCCAAACGCGTCCGCATTACCAAAACTGGTAAAATCGTCCGCGAACGTGCTTTCGGCAACCATATCCTTGCCAAAAAGTCCAAAGCCCGCAAACGCAACATGAAAACTGCTGCTATTATCGAGGGCAAAATCAAGAAAAACGTTAAAACTGCATTAGGAGCTTAATCATGAGAGTTAAACGTGGAGTCGCTGCTCGCGCAAAGCACAAAAAGATTCTT
>JAEEGK010017867.1_pt1 | contig 15405 bp, 9 predicted proteins | sample 8958771 | NCBI WGS metagenome assembly JAEEGK01 (sample SAMN16246547, study PRJNA631951) | gut metagenome | biome: gut microbiome; feature: rumen; material: SC-attached | host: Bos | place: Iran: Karaj | collected 2018-10 | reverse complement strand
AAATAAATTTATCTTGTATCATTTTTACGAAAATTATAAAAATTACAAAATTAAATTTTATTATTAGAATTATTAACATCAATTAATTTTATAATTCTATAACCAAATAATTTTAATTCATTATCATTTTGTATTAAAATATTATTATTATCAATTATACATTTTTTCACTTCACAATCCATATTATTAGTCCAATCTTCTATACAATTAAATTTTCTTATATCAAAAATTTTAAAACCTTTTTCGTATCCTATTATAAATTCATTTAAATTTTTATAATTATATCCTATTGAAATTGGTTTTTTGTTTTTATCATCTTCTTCCCAATTATATATTTCTTCATCATCATAAACATTTAAAATTGACATTCTTCCTTTATCATCCAAAGAATAAAAAAAATGGATATCTTGATTATAATCTATATTTATAATTATATTTTGATCAAATAAAAAATGAGATATTGTTGGTATTTCTACTTTTTGATTAATATCCCATAAATGTATAATACCACCATTAGTGCAAGATATGAAATTTTTGCATTTTTCATCATAAAATAAACCAAAAATTTTTGATTCATGAGCATAAAATGAAGAAACAGTTTGGCCTAATGATGTATTGAATGTATTAATTGAATAATCTGATGAATATAATATTAAATTATTTTTATTAATTGCATTAAGATTTTCAATTGGACATGATAAAGAATATGTTTTTTTTATTTCTCCTAAATAATAATCATATATATTTAAATGGCCATTTATTCCCCCTGTTACAATTACATTTGGATCTGGTAATATTGTCCCTGTTATTATTTTAATTTCTTCATATTTTTTAACTGAATTATATTGCTTTTTCAATTTGAAATCATAATTAGAATTAACTGGAAAAGGTTTTGAAATTATATTTCCATTTGTTATATTCTTTTCGATTTTTTTAATATTTTCCATTTGTTTATCTCCAATTATATCTTTTTTCTTTTCTTTAATTTATTCATCATTAATAGTATTCTTATTATTTTCTTCTTTTTTTTTTATTTTATTTAATTTTTCTTCGTTTTTTTCTTTTAATAATTCAATTTTAATTTTATTTTCAATTAAAAATTGAATTTCCATTTCTCCTCTTTTTTTTATTTTTTCAATATTTTTCTTTTCATCTTCAACTAATTTTTCCATCATATGATCAATAGTACAAATAATATTTTTTGCAGATTGAGAAGTTTGAATTGTATAAAAATTAGAAGAACGAGCATTTTTTAATATTTTATTTTCTAAAATAATTTTATTTCTTTCTTCTTTTACTTTTTCTATACTTTTTTTTTTAAAAGAATTATAATGTTCAAATCTATATTTTTGAATTTCTAAAGGTAAATTTTTTAAATCTAAATGTATATTGATAAATTCTTCAAAATCCATATATTTTAATTCATTTGGTTCTATTCCTAATCTTTTACATGCTTCTAAAGAACGAGGAGAATTTAATCTTTTTATATTTGATTTATAATCATATTCTTCTATATTTATTGTTTTATTTATTTTCTTCTATTTTTTTAAATTAATTATTTTCAGTTACTTCTTTCTCTTTTTCCATTAAAATTATTAAAAATTTTTTTATTTTTTAAATCTTTTTATTATTTAATTATTTTTGTTTTTAATTATTATTATTTATTTCAATAAATTTATAAGAATTATTCTAATATATATAGATATACCATTCTTACCTTAAATATGAATTGTTATTTATAAAAAACATATATAAAATAAAAGTATAAAATAGTATTTTAAAATAACTGTATTTCAAAAATCTTCTAACCAATTTTTTGGGAATTTTGGTGTTAAATTTTCATTATTTTCAATAATAACATCTTTATCTAAAGAAATACTATCTTGATAATAAGCATCTAAAATATCTTCTTCAAAATTATCTTTTTGAATAAAATTAATAAAAGGATTAGATAAATTTTTTAGAATTTTTTTCTTACTTATTTTAACAACTTGAGGAATAAAAGAAGGTTTTATTTTTTTATATTTAACATCATCAAAATTAAAATCCTTAAAAAATTGATCTTGAGAAATTTGATTAAAAGAGCAATATCTAAATTGAATATCTTTAGTTAATAATTTTTCTAGAAAATTACTAAAAATACCATTATCAACATTACTAAAAGGAATCTTTATTTTTTTATTTAAAATTTCTTTATATAAACAATCAATATCCTTAGTATTATTTCCAAAAGGATATTTCCCATAAAATAAATAATATAATAATATTCCAACACTCCAATAATCACATGAATAAGAATAACCTTTTCCTAATAAAATTTCAGGTGAAATAAACATTGGAGTTCCTATTATTGTTTTAGTATAATTTTCTTTTATTTTTTTACTACTTGAAAAATCTATTAATTTTAAATATCCTTTTTCATCTATTATTATATTTTCTGGTTTTATATCTCTATGAATTATTCCATATTGTTTTAAAGAGTCTAATATTAAAAATAATATTGATGAATAGAATTTAATTAATATTAAATCATTAAATTGATTTATCATTTCTATATAATCTCTTAATGTTATTCCTTTTATATATTCTTCAATAAAAAAAACCCAAGAATTACTTTTGAAGGTTTTTACATATTTTACTATAAAATTATTATCTAAACTTTTAGAAGCTTTTTTCTCGTTTATTAAATTTTGAATTAAATTATTATTGTCGATCATTTCATTTACATAAACTGCTTTCATGGCATAAATATAAATTTTATTATGAACTAAATGAATACTACTTTTTTTTCCTTTATATAAGATTTGAATATGATATAAATTATTTGGAAAAATTTCTACATCTTCTAAACAAATTTTCTTCCTTATTCTATGATTTAAATGAGCATCTTGCATTAATAAATAAAAATTGTGTTTATTTATTTTATATATTCTTGAATTTTTTTCTGTACAAATAAATTCTACTTTTGATTCTTTTTCATCTAAAAGATAAATTTCACCAAATGAACTTCCTTTATAATATTTTTTAAAAGTTTTACCATCAATAATTAATTTAACACATCCAGTACTCATAAAATATACATATTGATTAATTTCACCTAAATTTAATATTTTATCATTTTTTTGATAAATATTTGATTCAAAATATTTTGCTATTTCATATAAATTATACTCCTTTATTCTATAAAATAAATTAAATTCCAACATTTTTAATATCCATTTTTTCATTGATAAATTTTTAACAAAAATTGCTTCTTTAAAATGATTATAAAAACATTCTAAAGTTATTAAATGATTAGTATTAACAATAATATCTTCAACTTTTTCATTTAAGAATAAATATTTTCCTATAATATCTCTATTTTTAAATATTATATTTTTACATTGGAACATATTTGCGATTGCAATTCCAGAAATAATAATAATAATTTTATCCTTTGAAAGTTTTGTTCCTCTTTTATATTCTTCTATTTTAAATTGAGAAAAAACTGAATTAATACATTCTTTAGGAATAATATTAGAGAAAAATTGATCTTTTATTAAAGTTCCTTTAAAAAAATAATATAATATTTTATACTTAAATTCAATACCAAAAACTTCAATAAGTGAATTTACATAAAATATATTACAAAGACAATCTTCATTAGCAATAATTTTATGTTCAAAATCATTTTGAATTAGTTGATAATAAACATTATTTTCATTATGAAACTCAGTGAAAAAATTTTTAACATTATAAATTTCTCCATTTTTATATTTATCAATTTCTTTATTATGTTTATCATAAATAATCAATTCTCCATTAATAATTTCAAATAAACAATTTAATTGAGAAATAACATTTCCTTTTTTAACTTCAATTTGAACAGTTAAATACTCTAAATTTTCTTTAACATTTTTATCTAAATTTAAAAATAATTCAAAATCACTTTGAATATTATAAATAAAATTATCTTTAACAATATTAAAAGACGTTTCATCAAGAAAATAAAAAGAAATATTTGTAAGAGCAATAGCAGTATAAGTTCTTATTATTCTTTCTTTCAAAATAGCCAATTCTCCAAAAATATTTCCATCTTTTAATATTAATATTTTATTTCCTTTTTCTGAAGTTAATTTTATTTCTCCGCTTTTAATTATAAATAAACAACTTCCTTCATCTCCTTCAAAAAAAATTGTTGAATTTTCTTCAATTTGAAATACTTTAATTTCTTTTATTAAAAAAGTTAATATTTCTTTACTTATTCTATGAAAAAAATAATGACTTAATAAATTAGAAATTAATAATATTTCTTCATCTTTACTTAATTCTTGTTCTTTTATTTCATATTTTATGTTTAAATTTTGCATTGATTCATATTGTTCCATTTTTGAAGAATCACATTTTTGTAAAGTTCTAAATTTAGAAAAAGTATCTTTCTTTTTAATTTCATTTGAATTATTATTATTATTATTATTATTATTATTATTATTAATATTATTATTATTAATATTATTAGTTATAACATAATTCGGAATTAAAGTTGTTTTTGTATTTAAAGAAATATTTTTTAAAGGAATATAAGTTTGTTGAATATTTTTAATATTTTCATCAAAAGAAAATTTTTCCTTTTTTCCTTGAATATTATTTAATAAATCTTTACTTGAATTTATTGCTAAAGTTTGACTTAATTGTCCTCCTAAAGTTTTTGACTTAATTATTTGTTCTGTTGTGACTTTTGAATTTCTTTTTTTGAGATTATCTCCAACATTTAATTTTTTAAATGAATGAAGTTTTAATATTGTTTTTGAATTTCCTCTTACATCATTTATATCAAATTGAGGAACAAATAACTCTGAACGCGATGAAGTTGATATATTTTTATGACATAAACCTGAACAACTTCCCATTATATTTAAAATTTATTTTATTCATTATTTTTCTTTGAATTATATTATTTTTAATTTAGTTTTTTTTTATAAAATCTTTTTAAAATAAGGTTTTATTTTTATATAAAAAAATTAAACTATTCAATATTTTTTTATTTTTTAATGTTAAATAAGGAAAAAATATATTTAAAAATAAAATAAACTAAATTTAATAACATTATAATAGATAAATAAAAAATTGTAACAAAAAAAAAATGAAAAAAAAAATTTCATAAAAAAGCATTAATATATATATTTACACTTAAATAAATTTTGATTAGATTTAAAAATCATTCCATCATTAATTTCAGTATCTTCATAAACCATTAACCAAGTTCCATTAGTAGAAATAGTAACCATATTATTATCTTTAATTTTTCCATCTCTAATTAACCATCCAACATTTTCCTTATAAAAAACAGTACAATGAACTCTACTTAATAATTCATCTTCAATATAAACATCATTATTAATATCTCTTCCAATAAATAATTTATTATAATATAATGGATTAAATGATATTCTTTCATAATTAATATTTGGACTAAATACTTTTAAATATAATATTTCACTATTATAATTTTTTTTTTCATCATCTCCAAAAGTAAAAACAATATAAGAATTACCAATATTAATAAAGAAATTATCTTTAATTTTAGTTTGAGAAATTAATTTTTTAAAAGTTCCAAAACCACATCCTAAATCCATAATATGGTATTTTAAATTTTTTGGATTGAATTTAATTTGAAAATGTTTTCCCTTAAATTTTTCTTTAAATGAAGGTTCTCTTGGTTTTAACATAAAATCTATTTTATTACTATTATCTAAAGGATAATAACCAAAAAAAATATATCCATCTCTTTCATTTCTTAATGAATTTTCTATCATTCCAAAAGGATCTATTTTTATTATTTCTCCTTTTATTAAAGTTAATGAATTTAATATTTCTATATTTAATTTAGGAGATTTTGAATATACTTTTTTTATATCATTTATATAATTTTCATCTATTATTTCTTCTGCTTTATTTATTTCTAATTTATATTCATTTTTATTCTCATTGTTATTATTATAAAATGTATTTTCTTTAATTGTTTCTACATTTTTATTATCTAAAAATGCTTTTAATTGATTTCTTGATTTATTTCTTGATAAAGAATTATCTTCATTTTTAAGGTTTTCTTCTTTGAAATTTATATTTTTAGCAATTATATATTTTGAACCTTTTAATTTTCCTGTTATTAATTCATTCCCTTTACTTCTTGATGAATGTATACAACACTAACTTTGATTAATTTAAATAATATACTACGTTCACATTTCCCATTTTTTTCTTTTTAAAAAGAAAAATAATTTATTTAAATATTATGTTTTATTAATTTTTCATATTTTATTCTCAATTCAAATATGTATTTTAAGGAAAATAATAATGAAAAAAGTAATTTCAGTCAAAGTAATTCTATTATTTCTAAAAATCCTTTAACAATGAATAATCAAGTTTTTCAACATTTGAATAACAAATATTCTAATAATGAACAAATTGAAAATATATTTTTAAACTATACTTTTCATTTTTTATATAATTTTTTTACTCCTAAAGAAAATGAAAATCCTTTTAAATTTCAATATCAAAAAAATTATTTTAATAATTTAATAGTATGTGATGAATTAGATAAATTAAAAGGAAAAATAGATTTATTAATTACTATTGATATAAAAGATGATAGTTTTTCTAATGGAATTACTTTAAAAAAAAGTTTAGACTCTATATTAACTAATTTTTCAGAATTAAATAAATATAATATTTTAAGTGAAAATATTATAATATTTTTATTTATAGAAGAAATAAAAATAAAAGAAAATTATTTTAATTTTTATCAAACAGAAGAAAATAACAAAGAATATATTTATGTAAGATTAATGCAATATTCTCAATATGATATTTATATATTTAATACTAAATTTAAATTTGATATTATAAATATAATTTATGATAGAAAAGATAAAAATTTATTTATTTTAAAATTAAAAAATGGAATAAGATTTAATAACTCAAATATAATTAAATCTCTTATTCAATATTCTTTAATAAAAGAAAATAAAAAAAATAGCTTAATAATTCCTTTAATTGAATATGAAAATTTAAATGATCAACCTCAAAATTTTTTTACTGAATTTGAAAATTTTGAAAACTTTATTTATAATATTTATGATTTAAATTATTTTGATTTTACTTTTTCAGTTCCTCAAAATAATTATATTACTTTTTTTATTATAAATAAGAAAAATATTGTAAAATTTAATCATTTTTATTCTCTAATATATTTTAGTGATTATATTAATTCTCATTCATTATCAATTTATATTAAAAAATCAGGTTATAATGTTATTTTTTCAAATAAAATTATTTGTTATAAAAATAGAAATCATATTACTTTTTCACAAATGATAAATAAATATATTAAAAAGAAATCAAATGATTTTTTAGTTTTAAATGATTTAACTCAAATTTTTTCTGAAATTCCTTTCTTTAAAAAACTTTTAATTTTACATAGATTTTTTGGATTGTTTTTTTCTTTGTTGTATCCAGCTTTTTCAACTTTATTTATTTATTGTATTTTATCTGAATGTTTTAATTCAAAAAAACCTTCATTCTTTTTTTCCTGTATAAATATTTTTTTTATAATTTTATTTATAATTTCATCTCTAATATCGAAGTTTGAAAAATCAAAAAATTATGAATATATATTTAAAATAAATGAATTAAATGCTATTTATTTTTATATTTATGATTTTTATTATATATTTATTTGTTTTTGTTCATGTATTACTTTATATAATATTCAACATAATAAAAAAAATTCAAATTATAAATTTAATAAAGTTATGTGTTTATGTTTAATTTTTATTAATTTTTTTATTTCTATAATACCAATATTATTCTTTATTAAAAGTTACTATAAAAAAATTATAAAATCTTTAAAATATCTTTTTATAGCTTGTCCAGGATATAATGGATTTTTTAATATATTAGGTATTATTAATTCTTTTAAAATACCATCAAATAAAGCATTATGTTTATTATTAATATGTATTTTTAATAGTATTATTTTTATTTTTGGATTCTTTTTGGTAAATAGAAAAAGAAGAATTATCTTTATTGAAATTTTATCAATAACATTTACTATATATAATGGACTTAAAATACTTTGTATTGTTATAAATATTGTTATTAATAATAATAAAAGGATTATTGGAGAAAAAATGGAAAATGAAAAAAATATTGATAAATATAATGAAGAAGAAAAAAGAAAAAATGCTAATATTTCTAATAATGAAGCAAATAATAATACTATTAAATTTGAAAGCCAACAGAATGACAATAAAATTTATTCTTTTAATAAAAATGATAATAGTATCCCTCATTTAAGGAAAGAGGATATTTCAATTAAATTTGAAAATAATGAATATATTTAAATAATTATTATTTTGTTAAATCATTTTGTTAATTTAATTTATTAACAATATACGAACAACTTTATTTTAATAATTAAAGATTTTTTTAAGGAAAAAGAAAGAGAATTCAAAAAATAAAAAGAAAAAATAATATATGTTTAAAAGAAAGAAGAATATATTTATAAATTAAAAAATAAACATTCAAACATACAAAATTTTAAATCTATGGAATCAAAGAATTAACTTTATATAAATAACAATGAATATTTCATTCAAAAAGATTAAAATTAAATTTCAAACAATTTCTTTTTTCCAAAATTAATTTTAGAACAAAAGAACTAATTAATTTAAACATCTAAATAATTATTTTTTCCAAATAACATAAAAAAAACAATTTTAAAATAAAATGTCAAAATCATCAGAACAAGAAAATTCAAATTCAGAAAATTCCAAAAAATCGAAAAAAACATCAGAAAAAGAATTATCAAAAAAATCAAAAACAACTTCGACAATATCAGGATCCTCAAAGACAGGAGACATAGTAATTCCAAAGATAGATATGAAGAATAGATTTTTAATGGATGAGAAGAAGTTGGAAGAGAAAAAGAGAGAAAGAGAAGAAAAAGAGAAAAAAGAAAAAGAAGAAGAAAGAATAAAAAATGAAAAGAAGAATGAATTATTATATATGGATGAAATAACAAAATTAAATGATTCAATAAAAAGATATTTGCCGACTCCAGGAAGAAAATATCAACAGGGAGATTATTTAGTAGAATGTTGGAAATGTAACACATTAAATTTAGTTCATCCAAGTTGGGATTGTATTGAATGTTCAAATTGTAAAACTTTATGTCAAATACCAACAAATTATAATAATGAGAATATTATAAGTTTAAATAGAAATGATATTAATAAAGAAAAAGTAACAAAGAAAGTTAATTGTATTTATACTTTATTGGTATGTCCTAAATGTAAAAGAAGTACAAAAACTAGTGTTTTTAATGATAAATTTATTTGTCCTGTTTGTTTAAATGAATATGATATATTAAAACCAGAAATAAATCCAGATGAAAAATATTGTGATTCTGTTGATCCAAATAGTCATTATTATAAATTTAAATATAGAAAAGAACCTGAATATCCTCCTCAGAATTCAATTGGAGTATCTGATTTATTTTTCCCTGATCCTGTTTTATATAATAGTGATTATCCTTATCCTATTAATCCTCTTGGGTATTATAATATACCTTATCAAGAAATTGAAACTTTTAAAAGATTCACTAAAAAATATAATTTGTATCAAAGGCTTAAAAATAAATATCCTATTACTAAAATTGAAAATTTTAAAGATAAAACTAAAATTATTCATCAATTACAAGATTTAGGAAAAAGAATGGATAGAGCTTTAGAAAAAAAATATTATTTTGGACCCGTTAATAATTATTCTATTAATAATAATAATAATAATAATAATCAAGGATTGTCTTATAGTCAAAGTTATGTTAATAGTAATTATTTAGATACAAGAAGAGAGGAAAAAAATAAATTAATTAAAGATATGTTTTTTATGAAAAAATAAAAAGAGAATTTATTATTTATTCTTTTCTGAGAAATTCTAAAAATATATATTTTGTTCCAAATGATTTTTATATATATATTTATTTTAATTTATTATATTTTATTATTAAATTAAATGTTAAATGAAAATAGAATTGGGAGTAAAATTGTAAAATTAAATGAATTATATAATATAAATAAATTTCAACTTGCATTAAGATATAAAGAAATGGAATTAAAGAAAATTTCAGAACAAATAGGAAGAAGAAAATCAAGAAATTTATTTTTGAAAGTCAGACACAAAGGACCATCATTAGATAGTGATATTATTAATCGAGTAAAAAATATAAAAAAATTAAAAATAATTAATGATGATGAAGATAATAATTTTAAATGGACTGAAAAAAAATATTCTATTGAAGAAATTTGTAAAAGTTCTCCTATATTTAAAGAATATATTGAAAAACAAAAAAATAAAGAAAAATATAAAGTTTCTCAAACTGACGAAGATTATTTAAATGCTGACTTTCAAAATTTTTTAACTAAATTAAATGATGAATTTGATAAAAAAAATGAAAAATATTTTAGAGAAAATAATGAAAATGATTATTCAATAAATAATAAAAGGAAATTTTATAGTTATCATTCAGATAAATTTATTTTTAATAAAAATTATAATAATAATAATAAAAGATTAATAAATAAAAACAAACCTATTAAATTAACAAAATTAATTTATCCTTTTTCTTCTGAAAATTCTTTTGAAGAAAAGAAAAATATATTAAAAAAAAAAAATATAACAATAAAAGAAATAAGTAATGATTTTATTTCAAAAAAAAAATTACAAAAACATAGAGCAAGTTGTAAATTTCCAAATTCAGATTTAGGAAATATAGAAATAATAAATAATTCGATTAATAATAATTCAAGAAATAATAATATTATTATTGATATTAATTCTAGAAATTCATTTAGAACTGTTGATTCTTTAACAAATAATTTACTAGAAAAAAATACAGATAGAACTTATCATAAAAAAAATTTATCTGAAACAGATAGAAATAAATATGTTTCTTTAAATGAATTATATTATAATGATCATCCAAAAAAAAAAAAGTAAAGTTATTAATTTTGAAATGAATTATAATAATTATAATAATAATAATAATAATATTCATTTACCTTTTTTTAATTCTCCTTCTTCTTCTTCATTAAGAAAAAAAAATGAAAAAATTTATATTCCTAAAAAAATGAAAAAAATAAGAAATTTTTCTGAAGAAAAATTTCTTATTAAAGTTAAAGAATTAGAAAATTTGAAGAAAATAAATAAAAAAAATTTTAATAAAATTATTAAAGATTCTGAAAAAAAACAAAGAAATGAATTACATAGAGAATTAGATAAAGTTGATTTTGTTACAAATAATATTTTGAAAATGTTAGATCAAACTACAAATTATTTTTCTGAAAAAGTTGATAAATTAAGTAAAAAAAATCTATAAAATAAGTTTTAAAAAGAAATTTTTTTTTTACTGAAATTAATAATATTTAAAATTAAAAAATATATTTTTAAATTATTTTTTATAAGAATTAATTGATAATTTTTAAGTGATATATAATAATTTTTCTAATGAGTCTTTTTATTTCCTTTTTCTAAAGCTAATCCTTTTATATTTTATCTTGAAATTTTTATATATTTAAAATTAATAAATTTTATCAATAAAATATTATTTTCTCTCTTTTCTTTTATTTGTCATCTCTTTTTATTGTTTTCAGAGTTTAATTTTCTTTTTTTATATATTTTATCATATTAACCAATTAGTTATTATATTGGTGAAAAAGATAAATTCAATTACCTTGGAAATATAAAAAAAGATTTATTGTATAATATGAATTCGGAGATATTATATGTTTAAAAAAATGTGAAACGATTAGAGTAACTTTTATATAAGATTTATTGAAAGATATGTTTAAAAATAATAAAGAAGATTCAAATGATTAATGATATATTTATTTTAATAAATACCTTCAATTAAAGAAAATCTTGCTATTAATAAACAAAAACATTATTCTAATTTGTTAAATATAAATTTAAATAAAATTCAAATTAAAAGTGAATAAACATTTATAATCCTTATTATTTTTCAAAATTCCTCATATTTTATTAATTATAAGGATTCTTTATGGAAATTGTTTTAAAAAAAGATTATGACAATATTTATTATATCTTTATTATTTTTAATTATTTATTTTATTATATTTTTATTTCCATTCTTAATCAATAAATTTTGGTTTTTAAAAATTGAGATTAAAAATATGCTTTATTAGATTCATATTTCAAATAAAATAGAATCTTTTTGAGTTTAAAAACAAAAAAAAGAAAAAGGAAAAATAATTGTAAGTTTTTTTAAAATAATTCATATAAAAATAAAACTAGTAAATTATAAAACCAAAAAACAAAATATAAAATACCAAAAAACAAAACATTACTAGTTCTTAATGAAATACTAACCACATAATCTCCAAATAGTTCCATTTAATATAATAAGAATTAAATCAACAATCCAAATAATTCCACCGAAAAATATTCTTATAATTGCAGCACAAAAATGACCATCTTTACATCTTGTTATTATTCCTAAAATCCATGCTGTTAGAGGAAATATTGCCAATATTATACTACAACATCTATTTATTCCAAAATAATCATGACTCATCCAATTTATTTAGTTTATTTTTTTTTTGATGTTATTATATATATATTTTTCACTATTTTTTTTTTTTGTTTTTTTGTTAAATAAAAATATTTATAGGGTTTTAACTCATTCTTTTTTTGTTATTTTACTTTTTTCTTTGTGCTTTATTTGATTTTATCTTATATATATATATAAATGTTTATATTATTGGTAAAAAACAAATTTTAATTTTTATGCAATTATTTTTTTGAACGTAATAAATATTTAAAAAAAAAAAAATAATTTATTTAAAGAAAATTAATAGATTATTTTTATTTTTTATATTATATGAGCATATATAATTTTTTTTATTCAAAAATTAATAAAAATATTTATTTCAATAATTAAATTTTATGTATTTAAATTATAATTAAATCATATATTTAAAATCAAATTTTAATATAATTTATTAAATAATTTATATTAATTTGTAGTAAATAATAAAAATTTCAAAATCAAATTAATTTGAACAAAACTTTTTTAAAACGAATATAATTTAATTAAATAAAAATGATTAAATATTATTGTAATATTTATTAAAAAACTCTTCATTATCCTTTTCAAATAAAATAATTTTGATTAACAAAACATTCTTTAAATAATTTATAATTAATAAAAAAAATCCAAAAGAAAAAAAAAAAATGTTGGATAAAATAAATGAAATAAATTTAGAAGAAAATATCTCTCAAGATATTTTATATCCTTTAATTCAACCTAAAAATCCTTTTTTAAAATTAGAGTTATTATCAAAACTTCAAAGTTTTAAAACAAATAAAGATTTTTTCACTAATTATACAAATATAAATCTTACTTCTTTAGAAAACATTTTAAATGAATCAAAAGAGAAAATAAATGTTTTTACAAACGATTTAACAAAAATTATGATTTCAGAAGAAAATGAAATAGATAATTATTTATCAATTATATCAAACATAATTATCATTAATTTAATATGTAATAATTTAGAAAACTATATAAATAATATTTATACATCATTATCAGATTATATAATTTCAATATTAAAAAATCAAAAAAATGAAGATATTCATTATAAACTAAATGAATATTTACAGTTAATCGAAAATTCATCTCAAAAATTTAAACGAAAAAATATAATATCTTTTTCAAGAATATCAACAAAAGAAAATACAAATAATGATACTCCAAGATTTTTTGAAATAATTGAAGATTCTAATCTTTCTTTAAGTTATGAAGATGATTTAAATTCTTGTTTTAATGTTTATCCGAAAAAATTAAATTCACCAAGAAAATCAATTTCTTCTTTATCTTCTATGGTTTTTTCTCCTAATAAAGAAAATGATGATTCTCTTTTTTTTTCTCCTAAAAAAAAAATGACTTTTTTAAATATTCATCCACTTAATTTAAATAATGAATTTTTTTTTACTAAAGAAAAATGCATTTCTCTTTTAAGTTTGTGTTCTGAAATGTTTAAAAAAAAAATTATTAATTCAAATGAAAAAATTAAGTTTAAAAAATTAATCATTGGAAAAGATGAAAAATTATTAAATATATTTAATAATTGTTCTCATTTAAAAGAAAAATTCTTTAAACAAGTTAAAGGATATTTGAGCTATGATAATTAAATAAATTTTATGTGTTGCTTTTTTTTTCTATTATATATATTGTATGTTATATTATTTAAAAAATATTTTTTTAATGCTAATAAAAAAACTGTAAATGTTAAAGATAATAATTACTTCATAATTTAGAAAATTTATTTGTATATTTTTTAGACAGAATAAAACGGAAAAAAATATTTGTTTTAAAAATGAAATATTGTATATAAATTTAAAATATAAATATTCCTTTGGAAAAAAACATTTTAACTTGTTAATGACAATTGTTTATATTTTTACTTTTAAAATATTTGTTGTATAATCAGGTTATATAGTATAAATATTATTATTATATCATTAATCATTGACTATTAAGATATTTAATTTTCTTTTTTTTACTATTTTTACTAAATAAAATAAAATAAAAATTCCTTAAAAAAATTATTTTGAAAAATGCATTAACAGTTTTCACTTATATGATTCATCAACTAATTTTAAATTATATGTAAATTAATTTACATAATTCTTTATTTGATAATGTAATTATTTTATTTTTTATAAAAAATTTTTTTCATTTTTTTTTTGTTTATTTTCCAAACTTTTACTAAAAAATTTAAATATAACACATATTTTTAAAATAAACATAATTCGAATTTTCTTAAGTTAGTAAACCAAAACCATATTATATTAAATAAATTTGAATAAGGAATTATCACAAAAAAACAAAACTTTTAGATAATTTATTTGCATCCTTTATTTCCCTTTTTATTAATAATATATTATAAGTCGATTTTATCTTCTAAATTTGTTAATTTAATTTTCAAAGGAAAAAATAATTAATCAATAAATTCATACAAATATATCTAAACAATCTATTTACATTCTTCTTTTATTTGAAATCAAATTAAGTACAAACCTTATCATTTTTAATAAAATATATTTTTAAAAACCAATTGAAAAAACTGTAATATTTTAATATTGATTTTCCTCTTCAATTTAAATTAAGTTTATATATAATTTCAATATTATTATTGTTATTTAGAGCAATGGATTTCATAAATTATTATAATATCCAAACTATTTTTCCATATTTAACCAATTTAACATAAATAATATAAATTTATTTTCCATTTTTTTCATAATATATTTTAAATTTTATGTTAATTAATTTTTAAT
>JAEEGK010017862.1_pt1 | contig 15411 bp, 10 predicted proteins | sample 8958771 | NCBI WGS metagenome assembly JAEEGK01 (sample SAMN16246547, study PRJNA631951) | gut metagenome | biome: gut microbiome; feature: rumen; material: SC-attached | host: Bos | place: Iran: Karaj | collected 2018-10 | reverse complement strand
TTTATTTAACAAATATTAATAGATAAGTTTTATTTTTAATTTTTATTGATTTTATCTTTTTTATCAGAACAATATTAATTCTTTATTTTTATTTAAATTTAAAGTTAATTTTAGAAAAATAAAATTTATATTAAAATATTAATTTAATAATATAAAATATTCTTTAAACTTTAATTATTTTTTAAATAATAAAAATATGGATAATAATATTAATGATAATTTTTTAATTAATAACGATGAAAACATGTTTAATTCAAAATTTAAATCATTTTCTCAAAATAAACATTGTTATCCAATATCTATAAGAATTCAAAAGACTTTTGAAAAAACAATTCCAGAAAGTTTTGACTTATCAAATTCTTATAAAATCTTTCAAAATTTTAATAGAAACATATCAGATGAATTAAATTATAATAAATCAAATTCTAATATTTCAAATTCAATTTCAAATCTTGATTTATTTCAAAAAAATGAAAGTTTTTTTATTAAAATGAAAATTGGTGAAACAAAGGATAAAATTGCTATATTAAAAAAAAATTTTAATAAAAAAAATATTGATATTTCAACCTTACAAGAAGAATTAAAAGAAATAAAATTAAAGAAGGAAAATAAAAAAAAAGAATTAGAAAATTTACTGTCTAATAAAGAATCATTTGAATTAATTTATAATTCATTAATTAATGATAATTGGGAGAATAATAGTCAAAGAGAGAATTTTAATAAAATAAAATTAGATATAAATGATTTAGAAAATTGTTCAATTGAAACATTAATTGAGCAAATAAAAAATATTTTTAAAGAATTTTCAATTATATATAACGAAAATAATTTAAATGAAATATCAAATGAAATAAAAAATAATTTTTCAATAACATCAAATAATAATTTATCAGAAGAAGAAATAATAAATAATTATTTAAATGAAATTAATGAAAAATTAAAAAATACTCCTAAAAATAATATATCAAATAATCAAATTGAATTAATAATAAAATATATTATAAAATTAATATCATTAGATAAAAGAATTCAAGATAATTATAACTTCATATTTAAAATATATAAAGAAAGGAAAAAAGAAATAAAAGAAAAAATATCAGAATTAATAAATACAAAAGAATTTATTGATGAAAAAATTGAAGAATCAAGAAATAATATTTCAAAATTACAGAATAAAATACATTTATATGGACAATTTTCAAGGAATAAAGCAACTTCAAATCAATTTAGAAAAAGTTTTTTAGCAAAAGAATGTAAAACTGAAAATTTAAAGAATAAAAAATGTTCAAATTTAATTAAAAATACAACAAGAGAAAATTTTTATAAAAATTATAAAAAAAAAGTAATTAAGAAAGAATTAAAATTGACAACTTCACCTAGAAAAATGGATAATTTAATAGAGAATTTATCAAATAAATTTAATAATTTATGTAATAATATAAAAAATAAAATAAATACTTCTAATAGTTTTTCAAATAGATTAAAAATTCCAATTTTAAATCAAAATTTATATTTAAATAAGGGAATAATTCATCAATCATTTTGTTATTTTAAATTAATTAATAAAAAAGATATCAAATTTAATCCATTAATTAATTTTGATATTTCACCTGAAATTTTAGGTTATTATAAAGGATTTATTTATATTGATTTTACTTGTAATTTATTATTATTTACTCCTTTACCAAATGATAATAATTTAAATAATAAAATTAATGAAAGTTTAAAAATAAATTTAAGAAAAATAAGTAATATTCATATTGAAAATATTATGAGAGATATTATTACAATTTATTTTAATGCTTTGAAATTTTATAAAAAAAGTGAAAATAATAATTATCATTATATTGAAGAAAATGTAAGTTTGAATAAATTTATTCATTTAAAAGAATTTAATAATATTGATCTTGATACAAATCAAAGAATTAAAGCCACTCAAAATAAATATTTTCCTTTTACTATTTCATTATTTAATTCTGATGAAAGATTTGAAATTATCTTTATTGATTATAATGAATTTATAAATTGGTATAAAGGAATTGAAGTTATTGTTAATAATAATAAAAAAGGATTACATAAAAATAAAGATGAAAGAATTTTACAAAATATACAAAATTCAAAAAAAAATAATAGCTTTTCATATAATAATTATTATGATAATCTTTTTATCTGAAAATATATTTTTTTATTATTTTTAAAATTTTTTATATTTAATGATAATAATTTAAACAATAAAATTTATAATATAATATTATTGTATTTTTTTTATTTTTTATTGTTTAATTGAGATAATTCTTTATTTAAATTATCAAACATACTTTTAGTATGAAAATCAATTTCAAATTTAATTTCTTTTTTAACTTCTGGAATTCTTTGTTGAAGAAATGCTTTTGCATCTCTAGTTTCTTGTTCCTCTTCTTTTTTTTTATTAATATTATAATCATCATTATTTATATTATTATTACTATTAAATGAAACTAAAAATTGTTTAAATTGATTAATTTTTTTTTGTTCTTCTAATTTCTCTTTTTTATCCATTTAACTAAAAAAAAATTATAATTAAAAATAATTTAAACTATAAAATATAAAATAAATAAAAAACAAAATTAATCATCTTCATCATCATCATTTAATAAATTTTCATAACTATCACCAATATTAATTGTATTTAAACATTTATCTAAAAAAGATTCAAGATATAAACCAATAGAAATCATTAAAATAAAAATTAAAGTTCTTGGCATATAAATATAACAAAGAGAAATACAAGACCCAGTAAAAATTCCACTTAATCCAATTCCAGCACCATAAATAATTGAACCTATAAATAAAAATAAATCTATATTATCTCTTTTTGGTATTTTATATTCTTTATTTAAAAATGGAGTTTTTTTACAACCCATTATTAATTGATGGAAAATTAAATTAAGAACAATTGTAATTATTATTCCAATTAAAATTTGATAATTCCAATTTTTTTTAAATATTAAAAATGATTGTATCACATCATGTCTTTTACTTATATTTAATAATAATTCTCCATATGCAAAAATTGAGCCTGAGATAAAGTAAATTAAAGGTAATAAAAAATCTTTTATTTTATGAATAAAAAAAAAATAAATACCAAAACATATTTCAAGAATAAAACTAACAAAAAAAAAGACTTTATTAACAAAATCATTATCCCATTGATCAATTTTAGGATCAAAAGAATTATTATAAATAAATAAATTATATTCTTCTTTTAAATATGCAAAAATTAAACAAGAACTTAACATAACAATAAAAATAATTAATGATCTTTTGTTAAGATTACTAATTCCATTTAAAGAATGTTTTATAAAACAACCTTTTGTCATTTTTGAACCAAAGCCAATTAAAAATCCTGATAAAATAAAACCAGTAATTGATAATTGAAAAGGATAATAAACTCTTAATTCAAAAAAATAATACCATGATTTATAATAATTATAAAAGCATGACGTTGAAAATATCATTCCTAAAAAAAATGAAATATTAGTAATAAAATCTTTAAATCTTATTACTTTGAAATATGTGTTTGTAATATTTGTAGATTTTCCTGTTAATAAATAATGTATTGATGATATTATTGAAATTATTCCTCCTCCTAAAATTCTTGTTTTTATATCATTCTCAAATATCATTTTTTTTTATTTGTTATAATATTTTTTTTTAAATAAAAATTAATAATAAAAATATTTAAATATATTTATTTATTATTAATAGAATAAATATTATTTTTACTTTTTTAAATTAATTTTTTTTTTTTTATTTTGAATTGATTTGAAAAATAATTAATTAAAATAATTCTTATTTAAATGAATTTAAAGTTTAAAATTTAATCTAAAAAAGCCGCCAAACTAAAAAAAAACAAATGAAAATATTTTTAATTCTTCTTGCATTTAAAATGATAATATCAGAAATTATAACTAAGCAAAATATAGAAAAAGATAATCAAAATATCCTATCAAAAAAAGCAGAAACTTATATTCCATATCTCAATGTAACAATTGAATATATAAATTATTATGAAATTACTGATGCAAAATTTACAATTATTTCTCCTAGATCACAAATATATCATAGTAGTTATATTCTTATAACACTTCCAGAATACACTGATTTTTATTTAAATTTAAATGAAAAGGGAATTTGTAGTGAAAGAAATATAAAACAATATCAATGTACTAAAGTTAGCGATTATAAAAATGATACTATATCAGTTGAAAATATTTTTGATAGAATATATCAAAATAATGAAGAAATTACTTTTTATATTAAATTAAAAATTAACAACAAAAATGAAGGTAATATAAAACAATTTTATTATTTTGCAATAAAAAATATTAGAAAAGAAACATATATTATTACAGAAAATATAGTTGAAGTATCATATCAAACTAATCTTGCAAGTTTATTTCATGTAAATATTACAACTGAAGATTGTTATAATCCAACAATTTATAAATTAAAAGTTATAATTAATTATTTTAGTTTACAAGAAAATGGAATGTTATTATTTACTTTTCCTAAAATTTTCTATGGAAAAACAAAAGATGATATTAATATTAAATTCTATATTAATGATAATGAATGTAATAATTTTGAATATGATATAGAAGATGGAAAATTTTTAATTAATGATTTTTCAAAATGTTTAATTAATGAAGTCTTATCTAATGAATATATATTCGACATAAAAATTTTTGGTTTAATGTCACCAAGAACAATTGAAGAATATAATTTTGAATTTTTTCACTTAAATAAAAAAGGTAATGTAATTTTATATTCAAAAGACAAAATTCAACCTCAATATTCAAAAACATTAAATAAAGCAATATTAATTCCAAGTTCATTAGAAACTTATGAATTAGCAACATATCAATTTATATTTACAAATGAAATATATTTATTAAAAAATGACACAATAAAAATATATGCAAGTCGTGAATGTTTTATTGTAAAAAATACAGATTCTCCTTCTGATTCATTAAATGAAAATATAAAATATTATAATATATATGAAAATAATTCAAAATCAATGTATACATATGTAATTAGTTTCAAATCAAATTATACAAATGAATATAACAAAGAATTAAATTTAACAATAAAAAATATAAGAAATCCTCATGGTAGACAATTAGATTATTTCATTATAAGAATATATGATGAAAAAGGAAAAAATTTAATATTAGATTCAAAATTAGATTTATATACTGAAATGACAACAAAAATTCCTTTTACAAATGTAAATGTTTCAATGGAGAATTCAACAGCAATAAAATTTCAATTATCAGCAACAAATTGTGTAGAATTTTATGATATTCTTCAATTATTTTATGATCCTTATTTATTTAAAGTTTCACCCTGTAAAACATTAGGATTATTAAATTTACAAAAATCAATAGGATGTTTTAATTATAAAGATAATAATACTGTTTATCATCCTTGGGGATTTAATTACTTTAAAATTGTTGATTCTACATATAAATTTGAATATTTACTTTATGATGTTTATTTTAAACATACTATTAAAAATTATAGTCAAGAATATTATTTTGAATATGATCTTATTGATACTTTACGTGCAACTAAAGAAGATGGTAATTTTACTCTTACTATTCAATTTGATTGTTATTATACTTGTGATACTTGTGATATTAATGAAAAAACTTTTTGTAAAAGTTGTAGTGAAGATTTTCCTTATTTAATGAAAGATTATGGAATTTGTTTAAAAAAATGTCCTAAAAGTTATAGTTATAATAATGATAATATTTGTTTTAGATGTAATCCAATGTCAAATTGTGAAGAATGTGATGAAAGTGATATTAATATTTGTACTAAATGTCAAAGTGATTTTCCATATTTTATTGATGGTATTTGTTATTCTTATTGTCCTGAGAATTATTTTCCTTTGAATAATATTTGTAGAAATATTGAAGATTTTATTCAGAATATAAGTGAAAATATTACAGAAGAAGAAGATAATAATGAAGATAATAATGAAGAAAATATTAATAATAATATTATTATTCAAAATAAAATAAATTTAAATCCTTTAAGAATTGATAGTGAGTTTATTATTCCTTTTGATTATTTTGCTATTCTTATTATTATACTTGGTATTATTATTTTTAACCATTTTTTATTTTGGAAAAATGGATATGATTTTAATTTTAGTAGTTATATTTTATTTGAATTAGGTGTTTTGTTTAAAATAAATTTATATTTTATTTATCCTTTGGCTATTATGACTGGTGAAACTTTAATTTTTTATTCTTTTTCAATTTTGTTTACTATTGAAATTATTTTAAATTCTACATATATATTTATTTATGTGATAATATTAGGAATTAAGTATGATATATTTTCATTAATTATATCTTTATTTCTGGATTATAAAATAATGCAAATTAAAAAGGAAAATAAATCAAATAAACCAATAAAAAAAACTATTCTTTATTGCATTTATATAATTTACTTTATTGATATATTAATTTATATTTCTTCAATAATAATTGGAATATATATTAATTCAATATTCAAACAAATAGAATATTTATCCAATTTAATTCAATACACAGTTATTATTTCAATTATTATTCTTTATTTTTTTATTTTTGATTTTATCTTTCCTAAAAATAGTATAAATGAAATTGAGAAAGAAAATAAGTGTATTGTTAATGAAATTAATGAAGAAAATAATGATATTAAAACAGTTCAAAATGATTTAATAACAATAAGAACAAATTATAATCCAACAACAGAAAGATATAGACAAGAATCAAATGCTCCATTTCAAAATTTTTTTATTACAAATTCTCAAATTAGTAATTAAATATAATATATTATAAATAATAATTTAATATTTTTTTTTTATTTTAACAAATTTAATATAAATATTTTTTTAAATATAAAAAAATTATGTCTGAAAATAAAATTCAAGTAAATGGAATTTTTACTGATTTTTCAAAATCATTATTATCACTTGCAACAAATAGAGGATTTCAAATATATTCAATTGATTCATTAATTAAATTATCAGATTCATCAAATGAAAAATTAGGTGAATTAAAAATTGCAATTCCATTTTATTTATCAAGTATTATATTAATTGTCGGTAAATTTACTGATTCAATTGTTACTAATTATCAATTTATTTTATATGATGATAAAATAAAAAACCAAATTTGTATTGTTAGTTTTAAAGAAAAAATATTTTCTGCTAAAATTATAATTGAAGGTATATTTATTTCTTTTAGTAATAAAATTAAAGTTTTTGATATTAAAAATTTAAATAATGTTTTTGATATTAATGATATATTTGATAGTAGAATTAATCTTTTTTTTAATAATTCTAATTTATTTCTTACTGAAATATCATTTTCTAATCGAAATGTATTAAAAATTTATGAAATGAATTATACAAAAAATGATGGATTAAAATTATTAAATTCTTCTGAAATAATAGTACCTTGTAATAAACTGTATAAAATATCAAATGATAAAAAAGAAAAAAAAATTTGTTGTATATCAAAAGATAATAATAATATTTATATATATAATATAAATGATAAAAAACTTTTATGCTCTTTCAAAATTGGAAATTCATTTTTAAAAATTCAAAATTTAGAGTTATATAAAGATTTTATTTGTATATTTTATATAAATAATTTAATTGAAATATACAATTTAAATAATAACAATAATATTAACAATGATAAAATAGAAATATTTGCAAAATATAAATTTAATTATTCTTATCTTGATGAACTTATTGATGAAAATTATAGAACAAATAATAATAAATTTATAATTAATTTTACTCAAAAAAGTGAATTCTCATTAATTGATTCACATGGAATTTGTCAAAAAATAAAATTTGATACAAATAATAAAGAAAAAATATGGTGTGTTAGAGAAGTTAATTTTTTAAATAATTTATAATTTATTTAATTATTTATCATATTTTAACTATATTATTGTTAATATTTTTTATTTATTGATAAATAAAGATAAATAGACTTTTTATTTTATTAAATATAATTTATAAATTATAATTAATTCTATAAATTAAGCAAGTTTTTATATTTTAATGAAAGTATAATCATACATTATTTTTTCACTTTTTAATTTCATTATATAATTATTTTATTTTATATATATTTTTTTATTTTGGGAATTAAAATTTGAACTTTAAAAGTATTATATTAAATTAAAAATGGAAAAAATTGAAATTATAAAAGATGAAAATAGAACAAATGGATATGTATTCATTTATTAATTTTATAGACTGAAATTATAGACAAGAAAAAAGAAAATATGTTTAATATAAATTCAAATAGTAAAAAAATTTTTAATTTTAAAAATAGATGATATAACCATAAAATCAAATGATGTAAATTATAATAAAAAAAATCAAGAAAAAGTTGAAAATGATAATAATAATGAAAATAAAATGAATGAATTTAATTTAGCTCAATTAAATAAATATATAAATTTAGAAAAAGAATATTTAAAAAGAAATGAACTTTTAAACAAGGATAAATCAAAGAAAAAATCTTTCATAGAATTAGTTAATTCTATTCATTATATTGAAAACAATATTGAAAAATATTTTAAAAAACCTATTATAACTTATCTTTCACAAAAAAGAAGTAGATTAAAAAAAATAAACCATCACAAAATCAAAAATGTAAAAAAAACCTTAAAATAAAATTATTAAATAATTATTAATTTATAAATAAATATTATTTCCTTTAATCAAAATATTTTTTTCTTTGAATATAAAAATAAAAAATATAATATAATATATTTTTTATTTTAAGAAACTAAAAATTAATAAAAATTTCATTTAAAATTAAATTTAATAAAAAGAATAATTTTTTTTTGACAATGTCAACATTGAATAAAAAAAATTTACGTTTAAAAAATATTATAAATACAACAAGATTATCAAAACCAACAATAAAAATTCCTAACATTATATCAATAATAACAACAACAAATAATCAAACAAATATATCAAATATACCAGAATATATAAATAAGAATAATCAAATTTTAAATAATTTATATCAGAATCACTCAGCAAATAAAAAGAAAAAAACATCAAATTCTAACAATCAAAAATCAAATAGTGTAAAAAAACATTCAATTAAAAAAAATTTAGTTTCTTTTGGGTCAACTCCTTTAATAACAAATTATACTAAATTTACTTCTTGTTTAAATTCAATGAGAGATAATTCTTTTAGTCAAAATTCTTCTATTATTAAAAATTATTCTAAAAAACATTCTGATAAAATGATTAGAAAAAGAAATATTAATCATATTATAAGTAATTATTCATGTTCTTCTAAGTTAATTTATACTAATAAATTAAATGAAAGTTATGGTAAAATAAAAAAATTTAAACCTATTTTAAAAAAGGATATTTCTCATAAAAGAAGAAATATTTTTTCACATAAAAATAATATTTCTTCTGAAAATATTACTTCTTCGTCTTATATTTATAATAATAATAATAATGATTTTATTTTTAAAAAATCAAGCAATAGTTCAAAAAAGAAAAAAAATAAACCAATTTTAAAATATGAAAAAAGTATTCAATTACAAACTAAATTATCAACTTCACAAAGTACTTTAAATAAAAAAAAACAAAATTCAATTGTTAGTAATAATGAGAATGAAAATATTAATTTAAATAATATTGAAAATCCTGAAGAATTACATTTTTATTTTGTTTATATATTTCAAAGTCGAAAAAAAGTAGAAAAAAAATTTGAAAATAATGATTAAATTTATAAATAATTATTAAATATAATAAATAATTTTTTAAGATAAGAAAAAATTATAATTTAAATTAAAAAAAATTTAAAAATATAACAATCATATTTTTAATTAAAACAATGACTGAAAATGAAATTGATAATAATTCAGAAAATGAGATTGAAAATGATTTTAATAATGAGAATATAAGTAATATGATGCTTTCAAATGAAAATGAAGTAGAAAATATTTTTAATGAAGAATTAAATACTTCAAGTTCAAGATATAATAATAAGATAATGAATACAAGTGGTTTATCTTTATTAAGAGAATTAGAAGATAAATGGGATTCAATTGAAAGAAAAAAAAATATTAATTATGGAAAAAAGAATATTCAAAAAAATATTTTAAAAGAAGAGAAAAAAAATAAAAATATTTTAAAATTAACAAAAGAAATTGAAAAGTTAAAAAAAGATTTTTTAGATAAAATTTCAAAACAAAAAGAAATAATAAATAATAAAAACGAAGAATTTGAACAATTTATGTTTAATAAAATTTCAGAAATGGAAAAATATAAAGTTCAAAGTGAAGAAATAAAAAAATTACTTGTACAAAGAGAAATGGAAAAAGTTAATGATAATAAAAAAAAGAACACAAACTTTAATACTTATAATAATTTCCAAAAAGATTCATCAAATAATAAAAAAACTAGAAATCAATTAAAAAAAAATAAATCATTTTTACATGATGAAATCTATAATTATGATAAAAAGAAAATTCCATTAAAATATAAAGGTAATTTATTTACTTGTAAAGAAATAACTGAAGTTGAAGGATTAGTTTATGAAACACCAAATGATTTAGAAAATAATAATAAAATTAAAATTAATAATCCTATTTCTGATAATTTAAAAAATAAAATGAAAAATGTTTATGATGATATAATAAAACCAACTTATATTCCTGATTATATTTTGAATAATGTTGAATCTTCTAGAATAAATAATAATATAAATAACGAACAAAGTGAAAGTGTAAAAAATATTAAAAATAATAATAATAATAATAATAATAATAATGATAATAATAATAATAATAATCTTAATATGAATAATAGAAATAATTTTCAAAATAATTCCTTGGTTAATTATAATATTAATTCAAATTTTCAAACAAATATTAATACTCAAACTTTATATTCTTTAGAAAGAAATTTTGATGAAATATTAAATTCAATAAATCCAAGTATGAATCAAATAATTAAGGGAAATAATTATATGGGAACATATAAAAAAAATGAATATAATTCAGAACAAAACATAATAAAAAAAAATAATTTAGAATCAGATGAAATTAATAATCCTGAATTAGATAAATATTTTGAAGAATTATCACTTCAAGCAGGATATAAACTTCCAAATAGAATAAATAAAAAAGAAATAAATCAAAATATAATAAATGATGATACTTATTATTTAAAAGATGATATTAAAGATAAAAAATTTTTAAGAAAAATGGAAGAAAATGTTCAATTATTAAATCAATTAGCAAAAGTAAATCCAGTAAATAGTATTTTTCATGATAGAATTAAAAGTTTAAGTAATAGTAATAATAATAGTTTACATAATATCAATGAATTTTCTAAGTTAAATAAATCTTATATTAGAAGTCACAATATGTCTCTTAATACTTCACAAAATATAAATAATTCAAATATAAGTTTTATGAATAATAATAGAGTTTACTCAAAAAATAGATTTGAAGATATTTTACCAAAAATGTATAAATCAAATGCATTAAAAATACATAAAATAATACAAAACAAATAAAAAAACAAATATTTTAATTTTTTCCTAATAAATAAATAAATAAATTTTTTAATATCTCAAATTTCAAATAAAAAATAAATAAAACAATACTTTTTATAATAAAACTCCAAAAATTAAATTAAATAACCATTAATTACTTTTATATATAATTTCCATCATACAAATCAGTAGTGACTTTAGTAAATATTTCTTCACTTAATTTCTTTAATTCTTTCCTTACATCATTATAAGGACTTTTAGCAATATTTTTTAAAATAGGAATTAAATTAATTAAAGCATTATCATATTGATTATCACCATAAAAACTTCTAATAAAAATTCCATTTTCTTTTTGTAAAGAATAATTTTGAGGTCTATTATCTAAAATAATAATTTTTGATAAATCTCTTCCTAATTTACTTAAATCTTTAACAAAAGTATCATTAATAAAAACAGTGTGTTGTCTATATAATCTTTTTTCAAAATAAATATTATTTTTATCTATTGAATCTAATATTGAATCAGCATAATTTTGTGTTGCTGATGTAAAAACTATTATTTCATATAATTTATTTATTTCTGTTAAAAATTTATTTAATCCTGGACGAGGTATAAATGTCCCTTTTTGATAACTTATTATTGTTTCATCTAAATCAAGTACTAAAGTAAATACTTTTTTTTTGTCTTTTTTATTTTGTAAATATGGTATTTTATTATTTATATTTTTATTTTTTGTTTCCATTTTTAATAAATCACTTTGATTAATATTATATTCATCTAAATTTACTTTTTTTTTAAAGTATTCATTTAATGTGTTTATAAATATTCGACTACTTCTACTTAAATAAAATAATAATTCATTACCATTTACATTATTATTTGAAGTATATAATTTTAAAATATTTTTTATTAAAATAGTTATATTATTATTCCCTATTTTTAATAAATCTAAATGTTTTTTAGTTATCTTTTTTTCTAATTTTTTTTCAAGAATTAAATTTAATTTTTGAACCCAAGAACTTTTCTTTGAATAAATAGGTAATATTGATATTATATAATCACATACTATTAAAAAATTTTGATTTACACAAAATATTAATTTATGTAAACAATTTAAAGTTGATTGATTAATTTTATTATCATTTAAAACTTCATGTAATACAATAATAGAAAGAAATTCTAATACAGAATATTCGTGTGAAATATTTTTTTCATTTATTTGAGAATCAGAAAAAAAATTTTCGAAACAATTATAAAAAGAACAATAATTATAAAAAGTCCACCATTCAATACAAAATTTTTTTAATTGACTAATATTTTTAAAATTTGATAATATATTGGAAAATTTTTCTTCTAAAACAATTAAATCTTCTATCCTAATAATTGTAGTTGAATTTTCAAAATCATTACTATTTTTTTCATTTACATTTTCTTTATCTGAATTTATTTCTTTTCTATATGAATTATTATTTAATTTTTTTTTAATTTCCCCAAAATTCATATTTAATTTATGTTTATATAATTCATTATTTTCAGTTAAAGAATAATTATTATTTTTTGTTTTAGTAATATTATTTTTATATACAGGATTTTTTGATATTACATTTACCATTGAATTCGATTCAGTTAATAAAGGATTTATTAATACATTTTTTTCAATTGAATTATTAATATAATTTGTTATACTATATCTTGGTGATTGTAAATCAACATTATTATATCCTTTATAATTATTATAATTTGATTGTTTTTCATATTTATCATTTAAACTACTATCTATTTCATTTTTAAAAAATTTTAAATCACAACTTTCCAATGATGATGATATTTTATGAGATTTTTTTGGTTTATTATTATTATAATTTGAAAATAAAAAATTTCCTTTTTCATGATTAAAAATATCTTCTTTATTAAAATCTAAAGAATTTTTATTATTATCCATTTCTTTAATCAATTTTCTTTTTGAATTTGTTTCAAAAGTATATTTTAATACATTCATAACTGGATTTTTAATTATACTTTTTTTTTCATCTTCTTCATCATAATTATCAGGAGAATTTGAATTTAATGAAATTACTTTTCTATTTGGATTACTATTATAATAATGAATTTCTTTAGTAGTTTTTTTTGGTGTTTCAAATGATTTTGGAGTTAAATTTGGATTAAAAAAATGAGTCATAATTTGTTTTGTTTTTTCCTTATTTGGTATCAAATCATTATATATAAGGTTATTTCTTGGTTTTAAATTAACTTTTATTGGCATTTTATTTTTTTGATAACTTCTTTCAATTAATTTACTTTTTGAAATTGTTTTTGCAAATTCATTTTTATTTTTTAATGTAAAAGAGTCCATTTTTCAAATTTTATTAAATTGTTAAAATTATCAAAAAAATTTTTTAATATTGTATATATTCATTTTATTATTGTTATTATTTAAAAAATAAAATGATATATATATATTAATATTATATATTTTAATAGCTTAAATATTATAAAGATTTAAATAAAAACTATAAAAATGTGTAATCACAATTTTATTAAAACGAAAAAAACAAATGTATATTATTGTTCACTTTGTTATTGTCTTTCAATAAATAAAATTCCTTTATTAACTATTTCTTCAAATTTAATGAAAACATTTTCAATGAATCCTCTTCTTTTAAAATTTATATCAAATAAATATGAAATTAATTTTGGTAATAATTATATAATTGAATATTTAAAAATAAGAAAATATGCAATTAATTTTTTAAAAATGCAAAGTGAATTTTTTTCAATCCCAAAGGAAATTTTTTATAAAGCATTAAATTATGTTGATAATATTTATCTTAAAAATAATATTCCAATTTCACATCTTGAAAAAATTTGTATTGTTTGTCTTTCTTTTTCTTTACAATTTAATGAATATTATTTAATTAGTAATGAATTAATTGATGTTAAAGGTTTTGAAAGTTATGTTAAAAATCAAAATTTAAATGAAATCAAAATTTTATGTTTAAAATATTTAGATTATGATTTAGGGAAATTTTCAATTATGGATTATATTAATTTATTTTTTTCAATTGGAATTATTTATCCTGATGATACAAAATTTATAAATATATATGAAATTTATTTTAAATGTTTAAAATGTTTAGATATTATAATTGAAGATAATAATATATTAAAATTTTCTAATTTTATTATGGCTTTAACTTTAATAAAAAAGTTATTAGAAATATATAATACTTTTGATGATAATATTTTTCAGAATATTTATGGAATTAAATTTTATAAAGAAAAGTATGTTTTATGTGAACAAAATTTAAATAATATTTTATCAAATTATAATTTATATAATTATAATATTATTAACTTAAATTATGTTAAAAAAGGAATCCATTTATATAATTTAACTCCAAAAAATACAAATAAATCGACTATGGAAAATTCATCAAATAATGATTCTTTAAATAATAGTAATTCATATATAGTTTATTAAATTAAAACAATAATGTATTTATTTTGTAAAATAATTTGTTGAAAATTTATTTGTATCTTGAGAGGGAATTAAAGATAGATATTATTATGTATATAAGTTATAAGTATTGGATAAATAATGTAAAATGATAATATATTGAATAAAAAATTAAACTATTATTTCTATTATTTTTAATTTCTAATCAAATTAATGATAAATATAAAATATTGTTTGAACATTATAGGGTAATTATTATTATTTTATAAATAAGTATGAAAATATAAAAAAAAAATTATAAAAAAATATAATGAACAAAAAATTAACTTAAATTATATTTAATATATTAATAAT
>JAEEGK010017861.1_pt1 | contig 15413 bp, 9 predicted proteins | sample 8958771 | NCBI WGS metagenome assembly JAEEGK01 (sample SAMN16246547, study PRJNA631951) | gut metagenome | biome: gut microbiome; feature: rumen; material: SC-attached | host: Bos | place: Iran: Karaj | collected 2018-10 | reverse complement strand
CCGTTGGTTCCGGGCTCACCGAAGATGATGGGGCCGGTCTTGTATGAGATCGGATTGCCGAAACGGTTTACCGACTTGCCGTTAGACTCCATGTCAGCCTGCTGCAGATGAGCGGGGAAACGTGAAAGTGCCTGTGAATAGGGCAGTACGGCGGTAGCGTCGAAGCCGAGCACATTGCGCTCGTAAACGCCGATCAGGGCGTCGAGCATAGCGGGATTCTTACGCAGATCTTTTTCTGCGGCAAGCTTGTCTTCGGCAGCGGCTCCGTCGAGGAAACGCGCGAATACGTCGGGACCGAACGCGAGCGAAAGAACCGCGCCGCCTACCGATGATGTCGATGAGAAACGTCCGCCGATGAAATCATCCATGAAGAATGCAGCAAGATAATCGCTGCTCTTCGCGAGAGGAGAGGTCTGGCTCGTAACCGCGATCATGTGCTTTGAAGCGTCAAGTCCGGCCTTTGCGAGAGCGTCCTTTACGAAGCTCTCGTTTGTAAGAGTCTCAAGCGTGGTGCCTGATTTTGAAACAAGGATAAAGATCGAATGGGCAAGATCGGTTGAAGCGATGACAGCAGCCGCATCGTCGGGATCGACGTTGCTGATGAACTTTGCTTCCATCTTGAAGGTCTTGTTGACCTTTGCCCAGTTCTCAAGAGCAAGATACATGGCGCGGGGACCTAAGTCGCTGCCGCCGATACCGATCTGAACGACCGTCGTGAACTTCTCGCCGGCTGCGTTCGTGATCTCGCCTGAATGCACCTTATTTGCGAAATCGGCGATCTTCTTCTGCTGCTCAAGATAGAAAGCGCGCTTTGAAGTACCCTCTGCGATAACATCGTTTCCGAGCTGTCCGCGGGTTAAGTGATGGAGAACGAGTCTCTTCTCACCGGTGTTGATGACCTCGCCGTTGTAGAGGCACTCAAACTTCTCAGCGAGCTGGGCTTCTTCGGCAAAAGCCGCGAGAGCGTCGATAACGGTCTCATCCACTGCTTTTGCTGCGTAATTGTAAGTAAGTCCGCATGCCATGGGAATGCGGTACTCATGCACTCTCTTCGCACCCGCCTCGCCTGCCATAACGTCGGTGAGCTTTACCTTGTGTCCGAGTGAAGCAAGCTTTCCGTATGAAGCGAGTTCGTCTGTATTCTTCCAAGAAATCATATTACTTTCCTCCTGATATAGTGTTGTAACAATATATAAGAATATAGCACATCATGCCGCGATGGGCAATTTAAAATTATTTTGAAACACTTATTGACACTGTCGGGAAAACGTTCTATAATGAATTCGAAGTTAAAAATATTTTTAAATAGTGATCGCACTACAGAACGGAGCTAAAACATGAGCGGCACAAATATATTCAAGGTTTTGTCCGACAGTCAGCGGAGGGACATACTCGTCATGCTGAAGAACGGCCGGATGAACGCGGGTGAGATAGCCGACGCGCTGGGAGTCACGCCGGCGGCGCTGTCTTACCACTTAAAGCTCCTGAAGGAGGCCGACCTCGTGATGGAGTATAAGCAGAAGAATTTCATTTATTATGAGATCAATGCTACGGTGTTTCAGGAACTTATCTTATGGATCAGTCAGTTCGGAGGTGAAGGAAATTGAAGAAGGTATTATGGATCGTATCGCTGCTGCCGTTGGTGATAACGGCTTTTCTGCTGCAGTATCTGCCGGATAAGATCCCGATGCATTTTGACGGGGCGGGAAATATTGACCGCTGGGGATCGAAATACGAGAGTTTTCTGATACCGTTGGTATTGATCGGATGTGCGCTGCTTATGACTCTGATCGCACGTTATTACGAGAAAAAAGCGGAGCGTTCCTCCGATGAAAAGGAAAGGGAGAGTGCCCGCTCGAACGCGAAGATCATACTGCTGGTGGGACTGATCATGAACATTGTATTCATTGTCCTGCAGGGAGTGGTCCTCTACACCGCTTATATATCCGCGGGAACGGATATTGCGGACAGCCCTGTTGATTTCGGCAAGATAACCTGCATGGTAATGGGGCTCAGCTTCATAGTATTGGGAAATGTGATGACGAAGACGCGCAATAACGGCGCAGTGGGCGTAAGAACTGTCTGGAGCCGCTACAATGACAATACATGGCGCAAGAGCAACCGTTTCGGCGGCATCGTGCTGATGGGGGCAGGCGTCCTGACGATAATCTCCGCGGCGCTCGCGAAGACTTCGGGCGGAGCGAATACGCTGATGCTCGTATGGCTCGGTATCGTTGCCGTCTCTACGATAGTATATTCGCGAAAGGTATATAACGATGAGAAGGCGGCGGAAAAAGCTGCAGAAGCGAATAAGGGCGCAGAAGAGTAATTTATTTGATCATATACTTAAATAAAAACTTAAATAAAAGCCACGGCTTTGTTCCGAAGGATAATTTATCCGGAACAGTTCCGTGGCTTTTTATGTCTGTGTCTGTTATTTCTGCTCTTCGTAGAAGGCCTTTACCGTAATGCTCTGGTTGTAATCTCCGAAGTCCTCGCCGAACAGCGTCATGCCGCCGCAGTTCGCGGTATCCTTGGGCACGGAGAGCTTGAAATTGATCGTGCTGTTGTAATCGATGTTCAGGTCATCGACGGTGGTATCGGAGATCTTGCTCGTCGAATCGATGAAAGTACCGTTCTTATTGATGATCAGGGTCTTTAAGAGACCGTACTGGTTCAGCAGATCGGGCCACCACTTGGGAGTAACGATGCCGTGGCGGGCGCCGTAATCACCGGGGCTGATCCATTTGCCGAGAGGGATATCGTTGATCGCGAAATAGATGTCGCTCGGGTAATCCTCGTTAAACTCGGGGCACTCCGAAGAGATCTCGAACGATATCTGCAGCTCGGTGAGCTTCTGTCCGGCGCGGAGACGGTTGGGGAGATTGTAGACGATGCTGCCCCAGCTGATCCAGAGTATGCCTGCCTTAAAGCGCTCGGGATAGGAGAACGGACGGGGATCGTCGAGCTCGCCTATGATGTGCTCGTTTGTCGAAAGCCCGCAGGTCGGATGAGCGTCGATCGAAGAGTAGTATCCCACGGAGATCGAATCCTGATAGCAGGGACGGTTCGCGCTGCCGAAATCGGGAGACATATCGACGATCAGGCGGCTGTAGAGCGGTCTGACATTTTTGGTGACGCCTCTTTTGCCCGAAGTGGTCTGTATGGTCACGAGCCCCGCAGCCTCGAGCTTGCTGACATGGAGCGAGATCGCGCTGTTCGTGAGGCCCAATGCCTCCGCGAGATCGTTCATGCTCATATGTTCATTCTTATATATCAATTCCATGATCTGAAGTCTCATCGGGGCACTGAGTGCCTTGAAAACTTCTTCTGCCTCCTGCAGTGACTGAAGATATAACATTAGGAACCTCCCCAAATTGTATTGATTAAACTGAAAACTAAAGCAAACAGTATCAAATTGCTCACATTTGAGTGAAAAATGAAATACTAAAGCAAATGCTCAAAATTATATTAGCACGTTGCTATGGGGATTTCAAAGGTATTTTTATGGTAATATTGCACAAAAATCAGACGCGATTTTTTACGTCGAACTGCAAAATAACTATTGCGGGAAAGTGTGAAACGTAGTATGTTTAAGTTAAAGATTAAGCAAATAATGAAAAGGTTAAGCGAATACTTAAATAATAAGACGGGCTCAAAAACGGCGGATTTATCAGCTTTTTTGCGCTTTTTTGGATGCTTACCCGGGTGAAAGCAGATGTTTTGTTTGCGGTTTTCGGTTAGTTTTTCTCATTGTTTACTTAACCAAAAACACTAAGGAGAGTGCGCACATGTTTAATCTTTTTATCAATCCCAGGAACAAAAAGGGACACATCAACCCTGAACTTCAGGGACATTTCTCGGAGCATCTCGGCAGATGCATCTACGAGGGACTGTATGTCGGCGAGCATTCGGACATCCCGAACGTGAACGGCATGCGCAAGGATGTCGTTGAAGCCCTTAAGGAAATGCAGATACCTGTTCTGCGTTGGCCCGGAGGATGCTTCGCCGACGAGTATCACTGGAAGGACGGCATAGGTCCTAAGGAAAAGCGTAAGAAAATGATCAACACTCACTGGGGCGGAGTTGTCGAAGACAACAGCTTCGGTACCCACGAGTTCATGGAGCTTGTGGAGCAGCTCGGATGCAAGTCGTATGTTAACGGAAACATGGGCAGCGGCACGGTTCAGGAGATGAGCGAGTGGGTGGAGTACATGACCTTCAACGGAGTATCCCCGATGGCGGATCTGCGTAAGGAAAACGGTCATGAGGCACCCTGGCGCGTCGATTATTTCGGCGTCGGCAACGAGAACTGGGGCTGCGGCGGAAACATGAACCCGGATTTCTACGGAAATATGTACCGCAGATATCAGACCTATATCCGCAACTACGATCCCAAGCAGCCTATCTTCAAGATCGCCTGCGGCGCGAACGCGGCCGATTATGACTGGACCGACGGCGTATGTAAGGAGGCATTCCGCAACTGCGGCGGACAGCACGGCTTCATGGACGGCATCTCGCTGCATTACTATACGGTTCCTTATGAGTGGAGCCATAAGGGCAGCGCTACCGATTTCGATGAGAAGGCATGGTATGAGACACTTTCGAAGACACTCTTCATGGAAGAGCTCATCAACCGCCATACCGCTATCCTTGACAAATACGACAAAGAGCATAAGGTCGGCCTGATCGTCGACGAGTGGGGCACATGGTACGATGTCGAACCCGGCACCAATCCCGGATTCCTCTACCAGCAGAACACCGTTCGCGACGCTCTGGTTGCCGGTATTAACCTTAATATATTCAACAAGCACTGCGACCGCGTAAAGATGGCCAACATCGCGCAGCTCGTAAACGTGCTCCAGGCGGTGATCCTGACAGACGGAGCGAAGATGATCAAGACGCCTACCTATCATGTATTCAACATGTACAAGCACCATCAGGACGGTGAGCTGCTCGACAGCTTTATCGAGACCGCAAAGGTCGGCCTTGATGAAAAGAAGATGGTTCCTAATCTCACCGAGTCGGTATCGCTCGGAAAGGACGGAAAGATCCATATCACTCTTACGAACCTGTCCGCAACAGACGGATGCGAGATCAGGGCGTCTCTTGCGGATACCGTGATCAAGGGTTCCTGCGCGGAGATCGTGACCGGCAGCATGCAGGCTCACAACACCTTTGACGCGCCGGAGACCGTACACGCGGAGCAGTTCACTGATTACACCGCAGAGGGCAGCGGGCTTAAGATCAAGATGCCCGCGCGCAGTGTGCTCCACATTGCACTTGATATTTGATTTTTGACTTGATTTTGGGAGGATGCTTATGTTCGGAAGCAGGTTTACAAAACGGTTCTGTGCCGTACTGCTTGCATTATGCATGGTGCTTGGCGTACCTGCGGGACTTTCGCAGATGTCGCGGGCCGGAGCCGGCACGGATACGGATGCGTACGTGTCTCTCGCGGATATGCAGATCGCGGCGGAACGCATGGCCACCGGCTATACGAGCGTAAGCAAAGGATATACCGCCAAAGCATATGCGGGGGAGGACCGCGTGACTGTTATGTCGGACGCGATCCTGCCGGAGTATGCGGGCTTCTTAACCTCTGACAGTTATGGTTATTCCTCATCCGTCGCCGCGCTCAGGCACGGCGACGTGATCGAGGTTGCGGTCGAGGTCCCGCAGACGGCGCTCTACAGCATAGGCTTTGAGTATCTTTCCTACGACAGTTCCATACTTCCCATAGAATTTTCGCTGATGATCGACGGAAAGTACGATTTCTACGAGCTGAGGAGCCTTAAGTTCGAGACCTCATGGGTTTCGGGCGCGGATAAGAGCTATGACCGCTACGGCAACGAGATCGTGACACTTCCCGATAAGCTCATCAGATGGGAGAAAAAACAGCTTTCCGACGCGGGCTACAGATATTCGCTGCCTCTTTCGGTACAGCTCGAGGCGGGAGTCAGGACCTTTACGATCAGTGTCGGCGAAGGTACTTTCCTGCTCGGAAACATCACGCTTTCGGCACCTGTGTCGGTACCGGCCTACAGCGGTTCGGCAAAGGCTGAGGGCAGCGCCCTGATAGAGATCGAGGGCGAGGATTTTTATATCAGAAACGATTCTTCGATACATTCGGTAGGTGAGTATTCCTCATCGGTTTCACCGGCATACACGAAAGAAACCGTGCTCAACACGCTCGACGAGGACTCGTTCTCGGAGGCCGGACAGGCGGTGACATACCGTTTTGACGCGCCTGAGGCGGGATACTATTATATCGCACTGAACTACAGACAGTCGGAGAAAAACGGCTTCCCCGTATTCTTTGACGTAAGGGTGGACGGTGAGATACCGAATACCGCTTTCAACAATTATCCGCTGCAGTACGCGACCAAGTACACGACCGCGGCGCTTACGGATGAAAACGGCGATAAGCTAAGCGTTTATCTCGATAAGGGAGAGCACACCGTCTCGTTTACGATCAGTGAGGACCCCGTCAGATACGCGCTCGAGGCTGTGGACGCGATCATGAGCGGCATCAGCGATCTCTCACTCGAGGTCACCAAGGTCGCGGGAACGAACAAGGACAAATACAGGGATCTGAAGCTTAACCGCTACATCCCCGATATCGAAGAAAGACTCTACGGCTGGGTCGGCGACCTGTACTCGATCGCGGATAGCGCAGCGGCTCTGGTGGGCGCGAAGAACGCCGAGGATGTTGCCGCTTTCGCGTATCTGATCATCGCCGCAAAGCAGCTCAAGAGCCTCGCAGATGAGCCCAATGAGCTCGTTTACCGCGTGGATGAGCTGGCTACGAGCACCAATTCGATCAATACGCAGCTCGCCAATTTCGTTGACATAATCGGCAAGAACAATACGGCGATCGACAGGATCTACGTTTTTCAGGGGGAAAAGGTTCCCTCATCAAAGGCCGGCTTCTTTAAGAGCATCAGGCTTTCGCTCGGAAGATTCGCTTATTCCTTCTTCGGACAGAGCTATTCCTCGAGCAATACAGATAAGACCCATATCCAGGTATGGGTGAACCGTCCGCGTCAGTACGTCGAGATCATGCAGAAGATGATCGATGACCGGTTTACGCGCAGTACAGGCATACAGGTCGACCTTTCACTGATGACCGACGCGCAGAAGCTGATACTTTCGAACGCATCGGGCGACACTCCCGACATCGCGACCGGCATCAATTACTCCATACCGTTTGAGATCGGAGCCAGAGGCGCGCTCGTGGACCTGACCAAATTCAGCGATTACCGCGAGATATTCGGGCGCTACAGCGACGGCCTGCTGGTGCCTTCGATAATAGGAGACGGGCTGTACTCGCTGCCCGAAACCATGAATTTCTACGTTCTGTTCTACAGGACGGATATCCTCGGAAAGCTCGGACTCGAAGTGCCCGACACCATCGACGAACTGATCGCGATGCTGCCGGATCTGCAGATGAGAGGCCTGAACGCATATTATCCGACAGGAGCGATGCTCACGATGCGCAACTTCCACGGCGTGACCCCTCTGATATTCCAGAAGGGCGGAGTGCTCTACGGCAGGACGGCGCAGGAGCTGATGATCGATTCCGAGGAGACCATAGACGGATTTACAACGCTTACGGATCTGTTCACACTCTACAACATGCCCGTGGACGTTCCCAACTTTTACCAGCATTTCCGCAACGGCGACCTGCCGATAGGCATCGCTGATTTCAACTCATATAACCTGATACTTAACGCGGCTCCCGAGATCGAGAATTCATGGGCGATCGCGCCCGTGCCCGGCGTACGCGACGAGGCGACCGGTGAGGTTTACAGGTACATGTCGGGCGGCGCAGAATCCACCGTTATGTTCAGATCGAACGATGAGAGAGAGCAGCAGGCATGGGAGTTCATGAAATGGTGGTCCGAGGCTGAGGTCCAGGCGGAGTTCGGCCAGATGGTACAGATCATGTACGGTGACGAATACATATGGCCTACGGCCAATCTCGAAGCATTCGCGATGCTCCCTTACCCTTCGGCGGATAAGGACATCATCATGGAGCAGGCGGGATGCATACTTGAGGCTCCGAGACTTCTCGGCAGCTACATGCTCGAACGTGAGCTCTCGAACGCGTTTAACGATGTGGTCGTTAACGGCGAGACGGTCCGCTCGAGGATAGACGAAGCGGTCAAGATCGTAAACAGGGAGACCGCGAGAAAACTTGAAGAGTTCGGGTATATTGACGCAGACGGCAATATTATCCGCGAATACGAAGTGCCCTCGGTGGAGAGGGTAAGACAGATCCTGGGCAAATAGGAAAGGGACATGAACGTGATGAGAATGATCGAAAGGCGCAAAAAGCCGGGCAGGAACCAGAAGAGCGGATATTTATTCGTGCTTCCGTATGCCCTATTGTTTGTGATATTCATACTGACGCCCGTTGTCATCGCGATAGGTCTGTCATTTACCGGCTTCAATGCGATCGAGCGCCCGAGATGGGTAGGCTTCCTCAACTATATCAACCTTATCACGAGCGATGACACGTTCATGAAATTCGTTCTCCCGAACACGGTCAAATATGCTTTGATCGTCGGAGTCGGAGGCTATGTGCTCTCGTTCCTGCTGGCATGGGGACTGGCTAATCTCACAAAGGGACCCAGAACCGTATTCGCCCTGATACTTTATTCACCGAGCATGACGACCGGTGTCGCGATGGCGGTACTCTGGAAGATCATGTTCACCGGCGACCAGACAGGATATTTCAACAGCTGGCTGATGAGCATCGGTGCGATAAACGAGCCTGTGCAGTGGCTGGTAAATACAAAGTTCCTGCTGCCGATCGTTATAATCATCGGACTCTGGAGCAGCATGGGCGTAGGCTTCCTCTCGATACTCGCGGGTCTGCTGAACGTCGATGAGGCGCTGTACGAGGCGGCAGCGATCGACGGAGTCAGAAACCGGTTCCAGGAAATGATCTATGTTACGATCCCGAGCATGAAGCCGCAGATGCTCTTCGCGGCGGTAATGCAGATAGTCGGGGCATTCCAGAACGGTATGATCTCGACACTGCTCGCGGGCAATCCCACTCCGGGATATGCGGCGCAGCTGATAGTCAACCACATTGAAGATTACGGCTTCATCAGATACGAGATGGGTTATGCGGCGGCCGTTTCGGTAGTGCTGCTCCTGATCGTTCAGATATTCTCGTCACTTTCGGGTAAGCTTTTCGGAGAAAAAGATTAAGGAGGAACAGGAAATGGCAGCTTACAAGGGACATAAAATGAATCCCAAGAGCTTTGAAAAAGGCCAGATCAAGATATATCTGCTGATACTTCCGATGGTGCTGCTGACCGGCCTCCCGATCGTATTCATTTTTTTCCATGCGTTTAAGCCGATGGAGGAGCTGTTCGCGTTCCCTCCGAAGTTTATAACCACGCACCCCACATTAGATAATTTCAGGGCACTGATCAAGGCTTCGAGATCGGCCAGCATTCCGCTCTCGAAATACATTTTCAACAGCATACTGATCACCGGCGCGGTAGTGTTCGGTTCACTTCTTTTCTCAACGATGGCGGCCTACGCACTCTCCAAACTTCGCTTTAAAGGCCGCGATACGATGATGAAGGTAAACCAGATCGCGCTGATGTTCGTATCTGTGGCGGTCATGATCCCGAGATACCTTGTTATAAACAAGCTCGGGCTGATCGACACATTCTGGGCGGAGATACTTCCGCTCGTTGCGCTGCCTGTAGGCCTGTTCCTTGTGAAGCAGTTCGTGGACCAGGTTCCGGACTCGCTGATCGAGGCGGCCTACATGGATGGGGCAAAGGAATGGACGATCTACCGCAAGGTCATCCTGCCTCTTATCAAACCCGCGATCGCGACTGCCGCGATCCTGGTATTCCAGCAGGTGTGGACGAACCTTGAGACATCGAATTACTACATCAACAACGAGTCGCTCAAAAGCCTGGCGTTCTACATGAACACGCTGGCCGGCGCGACCTCGAACACGGTAGCCGGACAGGGAGTCGCGGCAGCGGCTTCTCTGATCATGTTCCTGCCGAACCTCATTCTTTTCTGCATCTTACAGAAGAATGTTATGAACACCATGGCATATTCCGGAATCAAATAAAGGCTTTGCTATTTACAGGAGACTTATCAGACCATGAAAAAGAAACCCACAGGCTTCAGAACGGTGATCGTTCTGCTTCTCGCGATCTTATTTGCGGGCTGTTTCGCGCAGCCGTACAGGATCAGCGCCGATACGCCCTATAAGACCTACACGGTCGACGGGTACGGCTCGACGATCGAGACGCAGACTGCGTATCTGCCTTATACGACGATCACGAAGATCGGCGAGGAGAGCTTAAAACAGCCTACCGATTTCATGCTGCTTGATGACGGATACATCTATATTCTCGACAGCGGCAACAAGAGAGTCGTTGTTTCCACGATGGATGCGGAGCCTGTCATGATATTCGGCGAAGGCATCTTAAAGTCTCCGAGAGGACTGTTCGTAACGCCCGAGCATATCTGCTATGTCGCTGACCGTGACGCGAAATCGATATTTGTTTTCGACGCAGAGGGTAACCTTACCGACACCTACGGAAAGCCCGATTCGGCGATGTACGGAGAGTCACAGGATTTCCTTCCGCTGAAACTCGTGGTCAATTCCTTCGGTACCATGTACGTCATCTGCGAGTCAAACACAAACGGTATCGTTGAGATAAGCCCTGCGGAGGGCGGTACCTTCCTCGGATATTTCGGCACCAACAGCACCAGGGCTTCGCTCTGGACCATCATCTGGAGAGCGGTGCTCACAGAGGCGCAGAGAGCAAAACAGCTCAGCAACCTGCCCGCGACTCCGGACAATCTCGCCATCGATAACAAGGGCGTTATCTACACCGTAACACGAGGCGAGAAAAAAGAGGCATTAAAGAGACTCAACATCGCGGGCGTCAACATGATCGAGCCCGAGTCGTACGAGGATCTGCCCGCAGCGGTCGCTGTCGGCAATCACGACAACGCTTTTGTTGCGGCTCAGAGCGGATATATCTACGAATACAACAATGACGGCGACCTGCTCTTTGTTTTCGGCGGAGCGGACGACGGCGAGCAGAGGATCGGTCTGTCGACCAAGGTCGAGGCGATCCGCATCGGCACCGACGACAAGATATACGTGCTCGATTCCGACAAAGCCCAGATCCAGGTTTATAAACCCACCGAGTTTACCGACCACCTGCATGACGCGCTCTACCTTTTCTCAAAGGGACGCTACACAGAGTCAAAAGAGCCCCTGAACAGGGTCCTCGAGATGAACAATCTCTTTGACTACGCGAACATGGCGATGTCAAAGGCCCTCTATAAGGAGGGCGATTACGCGGGCGCGCTGAAATACTCGAAGCTGGCAAAGGATCTCGATACTTACTCGGATTCTTTCTGGGAGATCAGGGCCGCGTGGCTTAAGCATAATCTGACGGCAGTCATTCTGATCGTCGCCGCGATCGCGCTCGTCTGGTTCGTGCTCAAGGCGCTCGATAAGAAATTCGGCATTCTCGTAAAGCCCCGTATTCTGTTAAAGAACTTTAAAGAAAAAAGACTGATAAAGCAGCTCAGATATATGTTCTATTTCATGAGACATCCGATCGAGGGCTGCTACGGGATCAAGCATTACAACAGCGTATCGCTCTTAAGCTCGAACATACTGCTGGTCCTGATGATGGTCGTATTCGTGATCAACAAGTATTTCTGCGGCTTCATCACAAAAACGGTGCGTGAGGGCAGCTACGATATCGTATCGGACATCGGTATGATAGTGCTGGCGCTGGTACTGGCGGTAGGCTGCAACTACCTGATGTGTACGATCAATGACGGCGAAGGAAAGCTCAAGGAGATCTACTGCTCGTTCATATACGGCTTCGGACCTTATCTGTGCTTCATGCCGTTCATATTCCTGCTGTCGCATGTGATCACCGACAACGAGAGATTTTTCGTCGATTTCGGCAGGCTCTTCATGCTGACCTGGATCGCGGTGCTCATTTTCATCGCGGTCAAGGAGATCAACGACTATTCTGTCGGCGAGACAGTAAAGATCATACTGCTGACACTGTTTACGATCCTGATCGTATGCCTCCTGGCATTCATTATCTATGTACTCTGGTCGCAGGTGATCGACTTCCTGCAGCAGATACCGAGAGAGGTGGTGTATAAGATTGAACCGTAAACCGATCAAGATTATTTCGATGCTTGCGGCGACACTGCTTATCACCGCACAGCTCCTGACCTGCGTGGGAGTCGGCTCCGCATACGGCGATGAGGCACCCGCCAAGACACAGACCGCAGGCGCCAACAGCAGATATACGATGCAGGTCAACGAGGATACGCTCGGACTGACCATCACCGACAATAAAACGGGCGCGTTCATGGAGTCTTTCACGAGCTATGACGACGGCCTGGCAAACAAGACCTGGTGGGGAGCGATGAACTCCGCGGTCGTTCTGACGCTGATCAGCGGAAGCGACGACACGAAGCAGGCAAACACATTTAACGACAATGTCACGAAAAAAGTGACTTACACCGATACGGGCTTTACCGCAACGCTGTTCTGGACCACCTACAAGGTCGGTTTAACGATAGAGGTGAGCCTGACGGAGGACGGCCTGACGGTCAGAGTCCCCGACGATTCGATCAAAGAGGACGGAGACAAGTACAAGATCGGCACGATAGCGCTGTATCCCTACATGGGTACCTCGTATCTCGATTCAAAGACCGGCTACATACTCGTACCCGACGGCAACGGCGCGCTGATCTACCTGAACGACAAGGAAGGCCGCTACAGCGCAGGGTTCTCATCCATGATCTACGGCTCGGACATAGGCTTTGACGAGTCAAAGGTTGAATCGCTCCTCTGGGATCAGTACAAGATAGTCAATTCCGCGGAGCAGGTTATCGCGCCGGTATTCGGCATCGCGCACACGGACGACCGGATGGCATATCTGGCCGTAGTCGAGGACGGAGCGATGAGAGCGAGCATAGAGTGCCTGCCCAACGGCGTGAGCATCGACTATAACCGCGCGTACGCCAAATTCGTAGAGCGCAGGCTCTATACACAGCCGACGTCGAACAACTCGACTTCGGGGTCACTCCATCTGACAGAGAGCGAGAGATCGCATTCCGACCTGCAGGTACGCTACATTTTCCTCTCGGAGGATGAAGCGAATTACGCCGGTATGGCTAATGCCTACCGCGCGTATCTGACTGAGCGCGGGATACTGAAAAACACCGACGAAGGCTTTAAGACCAGAGTCGATTTCCTCGGGTCTGACCGTGAGGAATGGGTGATCGGTACCTCAGCGGTGGTCATGACGACGGTCGAAGACATCAATGAGATATATGCGGACCTTGAGTCAAAGGGCGTTAAGGATATCTTCACCGTATATAAGGGCTGGCAGAAGGGCGGCATCTACAATGTGCCCATATCGAAGTTCAAGCCCGACCGCAAGATCGGCAGCGCAAATGAGCTGGCCGAACTGATAGCGGCAGGCAGGGAAAAGGGCATCGACATCTATCTCTACGACGATGCGTTGAGGATCAATCCCGACGAATACAACGTTACCTTCAATGTCGTCAAAAAGATCAACAAGCGCAAATACGAGGAAGAAACCTACAAGGATGTCTATGAGAGCTTCAACTGGATAACACCGGCCAGGAGCGGGGAACTGCTGAACAAGCTTACCGCGCAGCTCGCGAAGAAGGGCGTGGACGGCCTCTGTGTCGCAGGCATCACCTCGAACCTTTTCTCGTACACCTACAGCGGGGACACCTATACGCGCTACGACACGGCGGCCTCGTATCTGAGGACGGCCGAGGCTCTCGCGGCTTCGGACAGGCTGGTCCTCGAACAGCCCTTCGCGTATCTGTGGGGAACGACGAACGCGTTCCTCGACATGCCGATGTACACCTCGAGCTTCATCGTGGAGGATACCTTTGTTCCGTTCCTCTCGATCGTGCTCAAGGGCGTGATGCCCGTTTATTCGGAGTATGTGAATTTCGAGGCGAACAGGCAGGAGTTCTTCCTGAAGCTGATAGAGACGGGTACTTATCCGTCGTTCTACATCACGAAGGAGAGCTCGGCGGAGCTGATCTATACAAATTCAAACGATATCTACAGCTCGCAGTACGATGCGTACAGCGAGACCATAAAAGAGTATGCGGATGAGCTTTCCGCGATCGCGGATAAGACCGCGGGAGCAGTCATCACGGCTCACGACCTGCTGGAAGATTCTGTTACAAGAGTCACCTACAGCAACGGAGTCAAGGTATATATCAATTACGGCGAGACACCCGCGAGCGCGGACGGCGTCAGTCTGGACGCGATGTCGTACGCGGTCATCGGGAAATAAACGGAGATAAGCAATGAGCAACGTAAAGAAAGAGAAAAAACGGACGGTAAAGCCGGGGAAGCTTGAAAAAAGAGAAGCCCGCATGGGTTATCTCTTTGTGGCTCCGTGGCTTATCGGCGTGGTCGCTTTCCTGCTGTATCCCCTCGGACAGTCCTTCAGGTACATGTGGTACAACATAAGGATCACCCCCGTCGAGACCAAGTTCATCTGGTACGGAACCCAGAATTTCTCGCAGATCTGGCTGGAGAGCGCGGAGTTCCCCCAGGGGCTTGTGACCTATATCTGGAAGACGATAGTCGAAGTTCCGATAATCGTGGTATTCGCGCTGATCATAGCGATGATGCTGAACGGAAAGATACGTATGAGAGGCTTTTTCAGACTCCTGTTCTTCCTGCCGGTCATCATCGTGAGCGGACCCGTAATGAACATGCTGGTCAGCGAAGGCGCGGCAACGATCCCCGCTATGAACGTGCAGGCGATCGTCTCGGCATTCTCGAGATTCCTGCCCGCAAAAGCGGCTTCGTCGGTAGGCGAGATATTCTCGAACATGATAATGACCCTGTGGTATTCGGGAGTTCAGATACTCATCTTCCTCTCGGCGCTGCAAAAGGTCGATCCGGCGCTCTATGAGGCGGCCAAGATCGACGGAGGCTCCGGATGGGAGTGCTTCTGGAAGATAACGCTTCCGACGATCAAACCGATGGTGCTGTTAAATGCCATCTACACGATCATATTCATGTCATCGAACGAGCAGAACGAGCTGATCGTCATGATCAAAAACGCGATGTTCTCCGGAACCAAGGAAAAGGGTTACGGCTATGCGTCGGCCATGGCATGGATGTATTCGGTGGTCGTGACTCTGGTGGTCGTGCTGTTCTTCCTGCTCTTAGGCTCTAAAAAGGATAAGTACGACAGAGCCGTAAGACGGTTTAAGAGGCAGCAGAAGAAAGAAGCGAGATTACAGAAAAAGATCGGAAGGAGGAGCAAGCGCAATGCCAGGAAGTACGCACGCGGCGTCCGCAGGAACAGATA
>JAEEGK010017860.1_pt1 | contig 15413 bp, 15 predicted proteins | sample 8958771 | NCBI WGS metagenome assembly JAEEGK01 (sample SAMN16246547, study PRJNA631951) | gut metagenome | biome: gut microbiome; feature: rumen; material: SC-attached | host: Bos | place: Iran: Karaj | collected 2018-10 | reverse complement strand
GAAAAAGGGCGTATACCATCAGATGGTTGGGTTGCGTAGCTTTGTCAATCCTATGATTACAAACTCGGCTTACTTTACGCAAATTGTGGAGCCTGTCGGCTTCTCTACAGGTTTTGAAGCTGTGGCGACCAGAGCATCATTAAAATCGAATAGTAGTGATTTTGTTCAGCCACTCCTTTTGAATATGAAACCATGGATGAATAACAGCGAATCGTCCAAGCTTTTGTTGCGTACATCATCCCCGGAATCGCAGATTCTTTTCTATAACTATGGCAATAAACATGGTTATGCCTATTGTCCCTATTGCGGAAGGATGGTTCGTGATACTCAAGACCCTAGAAATCCGTTGGAAAAACATCATCATCTTCGTACAGGAGGGAAATGCCAAGGGAATGATAATGGTGGAAGTGCAATCAAAAGGAATGTTCTGCTTGCAGGTAAGTTTAGAACAGATTTCGTTGAGCTTAAATTGTATGACCAGAACAATCATGAGATTCAAGACCAAGTCACATTATACTCTGTAGCAACCATTATGAGCAGGATGCTGGCCCAATATTTGGGAGTAAATGACGACGAGATTAATTATGGATACAGCCCTTATTATCATTCTATCTTTATCTATGATACAGCTATTGGCGGCGCCGGATATTCAACCAGACTTGTCGACTATATTGACGAGATAATTAGAATGTCCATCGATGCTCTGAAAGATAAAGAGGATGGTCTCGAAGGCGGTTGCGACTGTCAGACCGCATGCGTACACTGCTTGATTGACAGAAGATCACAATGGTATCTTCCTTATCTCGATAGGCATGTTGCACTACAATGGCTTGAAATGGAACAGGCATCAACTACTGCTCCTGATGATATCAGAGCAATATTCCCTGATGCTATCAACGTACTTCAGGACTGCGATACGGTCATGAGACAAATCCTGACAAACACTAACGTGCAGAAAGTCTTCTTTTTTATATCTTCCGACATTTCATGGTGGAAGGTAGAAGAGTTCCCATACATTTTATCTATTATCAACATGGCTTCTTCAGGAAAAGAAGTTGTTATGGTATTGGATTGCAATTTGTCTTTCGATACGATGTTACCAACTGAGGCAAAGTGTATTTTGGAGACTCTTGTCAAACTTAATCAGATCAAGCTCGCTCATTTACAAATACCTGTTACGGATTATCAGCCACTCATAGCAGTAGAATATACGGATGGCAGTCAGAAATTGTACATAAGTAAAAATTGTTCGACAAAGCTCAACTCTTCGTGGGGTGACGGTTCGCAATTATTCTCGTCCTCAAACTATACTTTACCAACTATTGTATTTATGACAGTAGGCAATATCATAAATTCTTTTACCGCTAGGACATCCGAAGTCAATGTGTATTGGATAACGGACCGCGAAGTGAGGACAAATGAATTGATCAACAAAGTGCTTCCTGAGGATACCGCTGAGATGCAAAGATTTTGTAGAATACTGCATTCTAACTTGGACAACAAGCTTGTAACCGTAGAGTATAGCGAGAGGTATCTCAATTCCCCGTTGGGATGTATCATTCTTTGTCACATACTTAAAGGTTTAAAAGAACGATTCAATTTAATTTTCGATAATGTTAGTTTCCTCTTTCCGGATAGGTTCTACCCTCGTAGTGCCAGAAACGAATTGGATTCCGATTTTCAGGGAGATCGTTATCAGACGGAAACAGATGAGAGAAACGAATTCCTTACAAATGCGCTAAGATCTATTACAGGTGCAACGGCTCAAATCCAACTGTTTAATCAGGTAGAGCACGACAGATGTCTCACAATAACAACAGATAATGGGTTTAGTTTTTGTTTGATGCCAGACGGTGGTGTATGTTATGGATGGAAAGTTTCTTTAAATGACAGGACTCTCTTCGGAAATGAACGCAGAACAAGAGATTATCTAAGACAATATCTTGATGAAGACATGCTATTGTTCAATTCTGTTTCATTTTTTAGGGGCATTAAATATTTTGCATCATCAGAAAAAAGATAATTATGGACCAGGAAGATTATAAAAAGATTAAAGAGATTTACGAAAAGAGAATGGTCGTGTCAAAGTTAATAGACGCCACGAAACTGAAGGCTGTTAGAGACTTTGATAAAGCCAGTTTGTATATTATTGAGGACTATGAGTCTCGTATTAAAGATCTCCATAAACAACTTATGCCCTTTAATCAGGTAATTTTTGATTATCTAGACTTACTTAAGTGCGATATGAGAAAGGAATACTCTAATATTTCAAAATTTGAATCCATTTTGGAAGATCGTGCACGACAGTTGATTCATGAATCATATTAAATTGGAGATGGAACAAAAGATTAAGGACCAATTTCTTCGCAAGAAAATTGAAGAGGTATGCGGACATACGAAAGATCTCATAACTCTTTTGGGCATAGAATGTATCTTGCTGAAAACTATCGAGAGAGTGACTAAAGACGGTCAACCGACTTTGTCACTAGAGTTTTTGGCAAAATTTCTAATTGGTAGAAGTTGGAAGTATGCATTTACTCCTAACACAAAGATCCTTTTAAATAATGAGATAGCGGACTTTTGCGATCGATTACAGTATTTTTCCCAGATACCAGTCGATGCTCCTGAGAAAGATGTGGTTGATTTCTTAGAGCACAAGAATTTTTCCAAAATTAGAGAATTCTTCCCAAATATGATTCTCGATTTCCTTATAGTCGCAGAAAAAACTTTTAAAGTGCCAGAGGATGAAATACTAGAAAAAGGCATTTTTAAGTGTAATCGCACAAAAGACAAAAAAGAGATTACAAGTGGCTATGTTTATAATAATTACTCTGAAGTTACACTTCAAGAGAATATCAATCTTATTGAATGCAAGATAAAAGAGTTGACTGCTGAGACCACATCATCTGAAAAGAAATTAGATGGAATAGAGGTTAATACTGAAATACTAAAAATAGCGAAAAACATTATCACAAGACTTGTTGATGAATGCCGAAATAAAGCAGGATTCCAGAGAGGAGTATCTCTGATCGATGCAGAGATCATTCCGTTGATAAATAAAGAAATAGATGATCTTAAGGTAAGTGAAAATGAAAAATTGAAATCGGAACTAATCGATCTCGTGAAGACATTTAAGTCAAAAATTCAGAATGACAGTTCATTCGTAGTTGAGATCAGCAAAGATGATATTAAATGTTCAGTAAAAGATGGGTGACTATGGATAATCAAATATGCAAAGACCAATTAGAAGAAAGATTTGAAGCTATTCTTTCAGCAATTCAGATCCTGTCTCCTGTAAAAAGCGCGACTATTAATCATGCGGATAATTCCGAGCGACTTGCTAGGAACTATATCATTAATAAGATTTTAGAAAAGTTAGACAAAGAAAAAAGGGAAATCATTCAGATTCAATCAAACAAGAAAAAACAATTGGCCGATGAGATCATAATGAAACTTGATGAATTCATTATGTCTCTAAGTAATACAAAAGAAATGAAATCTTATATCGGCCATGTGATACTCGAAGACTATTTGGGTAAGATGGATTTGTCTATGGAAAAAGGAGCTCCATCCTTAGATAATATTGATAATGGACACGTTCAACCAGAGGAGTCAATCGATGAAGATAAACTTAAAGAGAATAACCCATTATCTGACCTTGAGGATGATTCGGTTGAAAATGTCATAGACCTAGATAGTGAGGAGAGAGACGAGGAAACTATAGAGGAATTTAAATTTGATTGTGATACTCCAATAAGAGAGATAATTTATTCTGATGATGAAGAAGAAACATCTAGAATTTTGGATTGTTTCTATATATTCCTTTTAAACAAAAGACATTCAAGTGCAAAAGAAATAAAAGAAAAGCTGATTGAAATATTCCAATTCTATAACCTTGATATCAAAGAGTTTTTCTCCAATGTGGAAACAAAGGGAGAACTGTTTGATGCATATAAAAAATTTAGGGATTATACCGCCATAAATTTTCTTCCCAAATATCATAGAGAAGAAATGCTCGATGCATTTAAATGTTATATTAACTATCTGCTAGCGATATCAGGGACAGGTACCGCTGACACTAACGATGGAGAAAGGTAGAAGTCAAATGGAAACGGTAAAAATAACTATTGAATTATGGCAAATATTGATGATAAATACGTATTTGAGCCAACGGAGTTTGACTATGTGAATCCGAAGGCGGAGGTGGTGATAGTTGGTATCACGCCAGGTAACTCACAACTAAAGGGTGAACGAAAAGAGTTAGACAAGAGGGAGATTAAGCGCATAAATGCCTTCGCAGGGAGTATGAGGTCTAACCTCGTAAACATGCTGGACTACATCGGCGTGAACAGATTGCTGGATATTGAGTCGTGCAGTTCGCTGTGGGAGGAGGACTTCGACAAGGTGGATATGACATCGCTGCTGAAGGAGGCTACCTACGAGCTGAAAAAGGATGGCAGCAAGATGATGTTCAAGGACGTAAAGAAGATTGCAAAGTCGGAGAAACTGACGACGATGCTAGAAGACGGATTCGTAAAAGACTGCACCAAGTATGAGCATCAAGTGCTTTTTGTGGCTTGTGGCCCTGGTGTGTATAACATGCTAAAGGAACTACAGACTGAAGGAAAGATAAAGGGCGAGATAATAGGTATCGCCCACCCTAGCGGAGCCAACTTAGGTAGAGTATTATGCTATCAGGGGAAGGCGGAGCCAAAGGATGATTCCTATGTCTGGTGTCAGGAAAGGGCGAAAGAGGCAAAGTCTTTTTGTATTTCTCAAACATCACCAAAATGAACTACCTGATACAGATAGCAGATTTTCTGAAGGTGAGCATAAAGATTGAAGCAATATAAGAGATGAACAACGAAATACAATTCATATTATATCATCTGCCTGACGAAGAAGGGAAGGTACAGGTGGTAATCAAGGATGAAACTATCTGGGCTACTCAGAAAGCGATGGCTCAGTTGTTTGGGGTGGACAAGTCAGGTATTTCAAAGATGGAGAATTGCGGCAAGAAACGACGGTTGCAAAAATTGCAACAGTCGTAAAAGAACATCAGGGACTGGTACCTGTTTCGCTAAAATAGCCACCCGGCTAAACTCTGTAAGAGGAACTCAAAGGTTCACTAAGCCTTCTCAGACGGATGGCAAAAATAAGTTGTTGCTGAATGACAGCTTTATGTCCTCTTCATCTGCCCCCATGAACACTTGGGACATTTAAAACCAGGGAAACACGAAGGACAAACACGATAGCCACACGTATCACAAACCCACCAAGACCAATCATCGGGTAATTGCTTTCCACAACATTGACAAGGAATCCACATAAGCGTTTTGTTTTAAGTTATTATTTTAGTTGCAAAGAAATCAATTGCGGGCCCTATTGACTGCTTCTTTAATAAAGTTGGAGAGTTCTCCAAAACCGGCTTCGGTAGCATCGAAAGGATTATCAAAATCACGGCACCATGGCTCAGGCTGTAATGTGACCTGAAGGTGATTGGACTCATCAAGCTCCACGTATAAAGCTTCAGCATGAATACTAGCAGAGTTGACACGGTGCCAACTGTTATTGGAAAGATTAACTACTCCAATTCCATATTTCTTTAGAAGTGCAGGAAGTGATGACCCCCCATTCTCATATTGTTTGCATCTCTCTCTAGTTTCAGTTAATTCTTGGTTCTCTCTATTAGGATCAAGTATTGTTTGAAGAGCAGACAATAGTTCGGATAACTTCACAGAACTAACGTCAAGTTGATTTCCAGCACAAAGTAATGTGTCTGGATCATCAGCATCATAGATGTCGCAATGAGGAAAATACATGTGCATTCCAACTTCAAGCATGTAAATGCGTCCTAATTTACCTGTCCCCGAGCCCTCAAACGAATCATAGTGATAGTCTGGACGGAGATCAACAGGAATGACAACAGCCTTTCCGCGAAAGCCCCTACCAATCCGAGGTAGCAAGCGGGCGACCATGCTGGAATCGCTGCGATATTGTTCTGCAACTTTTCCAAGCGATTTTAAATCTTTACTAAACTGGCCTACATTTATGTTTTTAACTTCTTGCGACGTGATGAAGGCTGCTACACCGCAGACGCCTTGCATGTCAAAAATATCCCAGGATACATTTTGGAAGAATTCAACCCATTCCTCGCTGGTCTGAGGACATGCGGAGAGTTGGTTAAACTTCGTCTGAGCCAGTTCATAGCCCTCAGAGTATGTCATTCCGAAATCGTCGTTGTTATTCATTGTCGTAAAGGTTTTTTAAGTTATTACTTGTTTGATGTTGCAAAGATAATCATTTCCCCTCAAATCCTTGGCGGTTTGAGGGGAAAAACAAAAACGAAATTTATACGTATTAAAAGTACTCGCATTTTTAAATAAAGTGAATGGCTATGTACAACAATTACTCAAGTCCTTCTGTCAGGAAACGTCTTAGATGGAGGTGGGTAATGCCGTCGGAATCTTGTCTGCCAACCAGTGAAGTCATTGAGATGACATATTTGGGATAATTGTCCTTGATGGCACGTAGGTTACCAAACTCACGTTCACGTGTGGCTTCATCCGCAATGATGTACGATGCCTGAACATACACCCGCTGTCCTTTGGGCTTCTTACACACAAAGTCAATCTCACCAGCCTGAAGTTGACCAACGGTTACCTCATAGCCAAGACGTATCAGGTGGTTGTAGATGATGTTCTCAATCACCTTCTCTATATCACCCTCGCGAGAACCACCAGACAACGTGTTACGCAGACCATGGTCCTCGAAATAGAACTTGTCGTTGCTCTCAAACAGTTTCTTGCCGTGAATGTCGTAGCGGTTCACCTTGTGAATCAGGTAAGCGTCGCAGAGGAACTTGGTGTAGTTGATGATGACCGTAGAGGTAACGCTTTCACCTTGTGACTTCATATACTTGGCAATGCTATTTGCAGAGATGATCTTACCGGCATTGTCGGCCAGGAAATGCACGAGGTTTTCAAGGAACGGCACGTTGCGGATCTTGTTCCTCATAATCACGTCCTTTAGCAGCACCGTGTGATAGACATCCAACTGATACTCCCGTGCATCCTGCTCGTCAAGACCCATCTTCACCAAGCCTGGCAGACCACCGAACTGGATATACTTAGCCAATGTATCGTCTGAGTCGGGCAACTGATGGAACAGCATAAACTCCTCGTAGCTCAGTGCCTGGATGTAGATTTCCTTGTAGCGACCACCAATGAGCGTACTCAGGTCGCTGCTCAGCATCTTCGAATTCGAACCTGTAACAACAATCTCAATGTCAGGCTCCTCGTAATAGCTGCGCACGCTCTTTTCGAACTCCTCAATATCCTGAATCTCGTCAACAAGAATAAAGTTTGTCTTTGCCTTATTGCGGCGTTCGTCAATATAGGCATTCAAGTCCTTGTATGTCTTGATATCGTCGAACTCATGTTTCTCCTTATCGATGAAGATCACATTAGCCCCAGCATCTTTGCTCACCTTGTCCCTGAACAGACGCAGGATATAGCTCTTGCCGATACGTCGCTGTCCAGTCAGGATGATGATGGTGTCCTTCCCGAGATAACGCTCAATCTTCTCCAGATAACTTTGTCTTAGAATCGCGTTCATATACCTAGTTTCGTCTTCTATAAAAGAAATTCTGTGCAAAGATAATAATTTTATCTATTATAAAAGACAAAAATGACAAAAATATTGTTTTTATCCACTATATTTGATGATTTTAACAACCGAGAACATGGTTATTTGAACTCATCGGGGATGAAGCAGATGTAATCCTGATCGTCTTCAAGGTCCATGTGGTCGGGCAGATCGGGATAGCGCTCAAGAGCCCAGGCAACATCGCAGGAGCAGAACTGGTCGCGCTCCCACTCTTCCCAAAGGTTGAACAGCTCTTCTTCGTCGGTAGGAACTTCGTCGTACCACGCAGAGTCTTCGATATACTCCTCGGGATCGAATTCACCACTCTCTAAATCCTTTTTGAAGTTACGTTGTTGAGCGTCCTCGTCGAGCATGAATCCATCGTTGCGGAGACCGTCGAGGAGATAGAAATCATAGATCTCGCTGAAGGCGGCCTTGGCGATGCGCTCGTGCAGTTCAGGTGCATCGTTCAACAGGATTGGCATCAAACCTGCGCCTTTGTCACCTGTGTAGTCTTTGACCAATTGGCGGATCTTGCCCACTTCTTCATCGGAGAACTCAACCTCAATAGTGAGGTCTTCTGTAACTGGAATCCCAGGGCACATGACGCCCTGAAACAGTTCAATGTCTAATTGATAACTCTTCATATTCGTCTCGTTTTGATGGTGCAAAGGTACGAAAAGTGTTTCAATTCGGCCACATATTTATACGTATAACAACATCTTTCCAGCCCAAGCCTCCAAAGGCCTGAGCTGGAAGTACATGGTATCAAGGCAGACGCGTGGCTAACACGGGTATGTCAATAAAGTTCTCGTCGGTTTCATACTGCTCGACAGTAACAAACTCTCCCTTCTCCTCAGTGATGTAGCCTCTCTGGTCGCCCTTGACGAAGACGATATCTGCCTCGGCATCCATCTCCAGATCATCATACTCAGGGAGTACGCACTGATAGGTCTCGATGTCGATGACACCACACTTGTCACCACTCTCAATAGACATAATGCCATTGACAGCCTCGCTGATGCCCGTCAGAACGTTAGGGCAGACAACCTCGCCGTTGGCTGCGATGACACCAAAGCGTTTCTCACCGTCCCAGCGAGCCACGTAGAGTGTGCAGAAAGGATGAGACTGAATAGAATCGAATTTGAAATCGCAGAGCTGCTGACCAGAACCGTCACCCTTCACAATACCGCACTTGCCGTCCTTGATGGCAATGACTGGCGCATGAGGAGCAAAGGTGTAACTCTGATATTCGTTGAAACTGTCATAGAGAGCGGGGGCAATCACCTCGCCTGAGACAGTCTTCAGACCCTTCTTGCCAGTGGCTGGATCAGTAAACTCGACGTTGAACCAGTCGTAGCTATTCTCGAGCTCGCACAGTCTCTCGGATACTGCATTCACCTCCTCATCAGACCATGAGGGGTCAAGACCATTCAGCTTCTGCTGCAGTTCATCGTACTCTTTTACAATCTCTACTGTTGCCTTGGGCAAATTCTTCTCTACTTTATTCATAATCATTATATTTAAATTGAAACTATTGAATTGTGGGTGCAAAGGTACGTAATTAAAAACATAAAGGCTGTCCATCTATACGTATAACAAACTGTGTTCTTCATCACAGATGGGAAATTGCCACTATGATTATTTGGGAACATTGGGTGCTAATGGGATGGATGAAGCATCGTAGGTCTTAGTGATGTTTAGTCCGTATTGCTCGTTTAACTTCTGAGCCATTTCCATAAACTCAGGGCCATGATCGGAATTCTTAAAACCGAGAAATCGAAGAAAACGACCAAAAACCGAACATTCATTGGGATTGTTAAGATATAAATAGTAGTGAATCATCTCATGAACCATAATGCTCCTGAAGGTCTCTTCATCGAAGTCAAAGTAGTCGGACATAAGAATCACCATATGACGTTTTTTGACAGGCTTATTCTTTTCTCCCCAACGATACTCGAAACGCCCCAGGTAACGATAGGAGTGCATGAGGCCAAACTTGGGCGTACGCAATTGGTGGCCAAAATACTGTTGGTTGCACTCCCAGAACATTTCGGGCATCGTGTTGTAATCCGCTATCATGATGACTATTGTTTCGCCTTTTGAATAATTTCTTCAGGAATAGAAAACGGTATATTCTACGTCGTCAACTTCAACTCCTGCATTCATATGCAGGATGAAAAGTTGGATACATTTTTATTTCTAGGGCAAAGGTACGAAAATAAGTTGGATTACTCTGTTTTTTTATACCTATAACAACTATGGCCGTGACAATTTGGTCACGCCCGGTTCTGATGAATATTTAGCGAAATTTCGTGAATTATCGTACTGATATGGAGATTTTTTCGTATATTTGCCTGGCAATTACATTTCAAACGAACTAAAAACGGATTAGGGAGCAGTGAAAATGAGTCAGATAGTTGAGGGTAGAATGGGCGCTCTTTGCATTGCCCCTTATTCCACTGAAGCAGTTGACTGGTTTCAAGTGGTGGAAAACCATTTTGGTGACAGCGCTCTCGTATCTTTATGCCTTCCTTTTATTATGCGGCTTGATTTTTGTCTATTTTTACATCGAGTTGGGATTGTAGAAAACTGGCGAAAAAGCTGCATCTAACATGGCGATATTTTATTAAATTAAGGAATATGAAAGTACTATTGATAAACGGAAGTCCGAGGGAGAACGGCAACACGTTCACGGCTCTGAGCGAAGTGGTATGATGATGAGGTGGGATTCGAAATACAGTCTATTTTATGTATTTTACCTTTGAGGCATCACGAGGCTTGGCGTTGGGCTGTTCATCGGGATAGCCGATGGCGATGATGTAGTTCAGCTTATAGTCGGCAGGGATGTCGAGACGGTCGAGGAAGAACTTGCACTTCTCGTTAGACAGCAGGAAACGGACAGGCCCCCCCAGACAGCAGGTGCCAAGGCCCATAGACTGCGCTGCCAGCATGATATTCTGGCCCAGCAGGCCGGCATCCAACTCGCCACCGCCATTGGCTGGTGTGCAGACGCAAATGAGATTCGGTGCATTGCGGAACATATTCTTGAAATTCTTGTCGCGCTTTACCTGTTCGGCATTGGCCTGTTTGTAAACCTCGGTCACGTCGGCAATCAGCTTCTGGTCCTCCACGACGCGGACCAACCACGGCTGGCGGTTTACGCCACTGGGTGCATTGATGCCACACTTCACGATGACCTCCAGCTTCTCGTGTTCCACAGGCTTGTCAAGGTACTTGCGGATGGAGCGACGGGCCATGGTGTTGCTCAGAACAGGATTAACCTCGAGACAGATGTCGGCCTCGATATCGCTGATCTTATCTCTTGGCTCATAGCGTTTCAACACCTTGCCGTCGCGAGAAACGAGGAACTTGGTAAAGTTCCACTTGATGTCGTTGCCTGACTTCAGCCACGTATAGAGTGGGTGGGCGCCTGCACCGTTAACCTCAATCTTGTCGAACTGAGGGAACTGAATATCGAAATTGGCCGTACAGAACTGATGAATCTCCTGAATGGTGCCAGGCGCCTGCTGTCCGAACTGGTTGCAGGGGAAGTCCAGAATCTCCAACCCCTCATGGCGATACTTTTCGTACATCGCTTCCAGTTCCTTGTACTGAGGCGTGAATCCACAGCGAGTAGCCGTGTTCACAATCAGCAGCACCTTGCCCTTGTAGGCAGAGAGTGACACGTCTTTGCCTGTATCATCCTTAACCGTAAAATCGTAAATACTCTGTGCGGAAAGCGTCAGCACACAAACCATTGCCATGAGGCTTAAAAACATTCTTCTCATATTCGTCTATTTTAGTTTTGTTATACACGTAATATCTAAATACAATAAATTTTATGTGCAAAGATAGTGAATATTAAGGAAAAATAGGTATATTTGCAGTCAAATTTAACAAATAAATGATATGAGAAAGGTCATAATAATCTTGATTGCCGTCCTCTTTTCCCTGTCTGCAGACGCCCAGACAGGTTTGAAAAAGGTGTATAACGAAGACATAAATCCTATCGAGCAGATAGAACAGACAGTGGCCAAAGCTAAGTCTGGAGGTAAGTTCGTCGTCTGTCAGGTGGGTGGTAACTGGTGTCCCTGGTGCTTGCGCTTTGCAGACTTTATTACGAAAGATGCCAGTATAAGTAAAGTCATCAACGAGAACTTCGAGTATATTCATGTGAACTACAATCCCCGTAAGTCTCAGGGTGAAGAGAAAATGGAGCAGGGTAGGGCCTTGATGAAACGACTGGACAATTGTGGCCGTTTCGGATTCCCTGTATTTGTCGTCCTGAATGAAGAAGGCAAGGTTATTCATATTCAGGATTCGAGCTTTCTGGAAGAAGGACAAAGCTATAACCAGGAGAAAGTACTTCGTTTCTTCAAGAACTGGACGCCCCAGACTGTTAAGAACTAATCATATCGGAAAAACAAAATATCTCTTGGTTTTTCGCTCTATTTGCACTACCTTTGCACCAAAAAAATAGAAACGATGGCGATAGAAAAGGCAATATTCCGCAGGTTGGAACTACTGTTGGGGGATGAAGCGATGGATCGCATCGCTGAGAAACGTGTCATCATTTTCGGTGTAGGAGGCGTTGGCTCATGGTGTGCCGAGAGTCTGGTGCGCAGTGGCATCAGGAAGTTGACGATTGTTGATTCCGACCATGTAAGCGTTACCAATATCAACCGCCAGCTGATGGCAACGACGAAGACTGTAGGACAGGTAAAGGTGGATGCTCTGAAAGAGCGTCTGCTCAACATCAACCCCTCAGCAGAGATTACCGCCCTTCAACAAATCTTCTCGGCAGAAACAGCCTCTGAGTTTTGCTTAGAGGAATATGACTATATCATCGATGCCATCGACTCGCTGAAGGACAAGGCGCTACTTATCCTGATGGCTTGCCAGACCAAGGCGAAATTCTTCTCGTCGATGGGTGCTGCCCTTAAACTCGACCCTACACGCATTCGTACTGCTGAGTTCTGGAAGGTAACGGGCGACCCCCTTGCGCGAGCCCTTCGCAATCGTTTCAAACGTGACAAGACGTTCCCTAAGCATAAGTTCCAATGCGTCTATTCCGACGAACTCCTCGAGAACAAGATGCCCATTGATCCAGACGACAAAGGCAATGGCAGCATCGTTCATATTACTGCCGTCTTCGGCTTTATGCTGGCAGGATTGGTGGTACAAGATGTCGTAAAAAAAGAGAATTAATAAAATAGACCAACTCATGACTCAACTAAGACTTTTTGCTACATTGCTTTTATTGGCTGGCATGCTCTTTGCTCATGCCCAGTTGACTGACCCCCGTGAGAAATTCAGTATTACGGCAGATGTCGATGGCGCCACAAATACAGACTATTATTGGAAAAACGACAATGGAGACCGCATAGAGGAAGGACGCTTGAAGCACGGCGTTGCTGCCCGTGTGCGAGCAAGTCTCAAGGTGTTCGGCAATCAGCAGTTTGCTCTCTCCGTATCGCCATTCTATCGCTACAGCAATAAGGAACTGAACATCAACGGCACTGATGGCGCCCTGCAGTTCGATGTTCCTCGCAATCATCATCACTATGGTGGCAGCCTCATTGCCAACTTCAATACACGCTGGCTTGGCAAACCCTTTACCTTGCTGGCGATGGGCACCGCCAACTTCTCACAGTATGGCTATGAATGTACCTCTGGCATGATTGGCGGCATCTTCAGCATCACGCGCAACCAGAAAACCTACTTAGGCCTGGGTGCCATTTGTCTGATTGGAACCTCCGTCTCTTGGCCACTCTATCCGATGTTTATCTATACCCACCAGTTCGACAACCGCTGGAGCATCAATTGCATGGAGGTCAACAACTACCTAAACTATCAGGCTTCTCGCGCCTTGCGCCTCTCTCTCGGTATGGAGATGGAGAGCGACAAAATCTATCTCCGTCCCAAGGTTGCCGACCTTCCAGAGAAAGTAGAGATTAGCCAGATAACCGAACGCTTCGGCATCTTCACTAACATCCAGACCAGTCGCGAGCTCTCCTTCAATCTCGGATTAGGTGCAGCAGTTCCCTTCTACGGACGTCTCCGCCAAAGCGGCCATAACAAGACCTACATGACGTTGCACGACCATGTCAAGCCCTTTGTGCGCCTGCGTGTCAAGTACACTATAGGTCAGCAGCCGAATAAGAAAAGTAATAATTGACTATCTATTTGTACAAGACTTTCTTAACCGTTCCGTTGCTTACCTTGACAATGTTCAGTCCTTGTTGTGGAGTGTTTAGTCGAATACCTTGCAGATTATAACAATCTGTAATCACTGCTGATTCTGAGTCTTTGGGTAGCGAGATATCCGAATAACCCTCTTCTCCGTAATAACCCTTGATGATGGCATCCTTCAGGTCGGTTTGGTTGAACTCCGGCACGCTGCGGTGTTCGCCGTCCGACAGGCCCATCCAGTAGAAGGTAGCCATATTGTTGGCCTTGGCCTGTTCCACAAAATAGCGGGCAAAGGCCAGCATATTGCTGCGATAGTTGTCATAGCCTTCATCCGTATTGGTACCCCATTCGCCGAAAATGACGGGTGCACCTTTCGAGGCGAGGTGATTCTTGACGTCGCTAATCATCTGATTAACCTCACTCTTGGCGGTACTGAGGTTTTTGACGTCCAGATAGCTATGGACTTCAAAGATGAGGTGGTTACTTACGCCGTCCGTTGGTAGTGCCATCTGCTTCAGCGGGTCTTGCAGATGCGAGTTCCATGTGCCACTGCCGTTACAAGCCCCGTAGGTATTGACAATCAGGTTACGCTGGGCATTATTGCCACCTGTGGACCGCACGGCATCTACAAAACTCTGGGCATAGCTGTTGATGGCCTTATAAGCCGAAGAAGCGACACTGACATTATAGTTTGCCGAAGTACCAAATGAGGCAAAGCACCACGAGTCGTAAGGGTCGAGCATCTCATTGTAGCCTTCGAAGAGCAGGTGCTCGTCGTAATCCTTAAACTCCTCGGCAATCTGCTTCCACACAGCTTCGAAGCGTTCCTTCTGCTTGGCATAGTCGTTTTCGCTGGCCACCAGCCACGCAGTATTGGCGGCACCTGTATCATGATGGATGTTGAGGATGCAATACATGCCTTGGCTGATAACATAGTCCACCACCTCATGCACGCGTTTCATCCATGCTTCCTGTATCTTCGTGCCGATGCCGTCGTTGGCTACGTCCCATACCGTACCGTTTAAGTTGAACTTGGCTTCCATGTGGGGATACCACGTCACGGGTACGCGGATGGCGTTGAATCCAGCATCCTTGAACATCTTGAACAGTTCTGGCTTCGTGACGGGCTGGTTCCAAGCCTTCTCATAGTCTGACGGCATACGGCTAGTCCATTTCTCAATCCACATGTTGTTCACATCGCCCGAATTGCTGTCGAGCGTATTACCCAGATTCCATCCTACTTTCATATTGGCTACAGCCGTTGTTGCAGTCTCGAAATCCGTTGCCCATGCAGTCACTCTGTTTATGACAAGCAGTGCCATTAGAATTGTTCTTTTGTTCATCATTATTTGGTTTTAATCATAAGTAATTCCTTCATCGGTTCATCCACTCCTTTCGTTCTTTTTCGGGCATCTTTTCGATGGCGTAGCGCAGCATCGTTCGGGGCATCTCGTAGGCATGTTGGCGGAGAAAGTCGCGGAGGAGGTCCATTGATACTCTCTTGCCCATTTCGCGGAGCATCCAGCCGACGGCCTTATGCATGAGGTCGTGGGGATGATGCAGGTGAATCT
>JAEEGK010017858.1_pt1 | contig 15415 bp, 7 predicted proteins | sample 8958771 | NCBI WGS metagenome assembly JAEEGK01 (sample SAMN16246547, study PRJNA631951) | gut metagenome | biome: gut microbiome; feature: rumen; material: SC-attached | host: Bos | place: Iran: Karaj | collected 2018-10 | reverse complement strand
ATATATAATAAATTGAGTTTTTGTTTTTTTTCCAGCAAATATGGTTTTATATCCAAGTTTTCGACAGTGGATTGCTGAGGATTTGCCGGCGATGCTGCGAGGTGAAACATTTTTTCTCCAGGAATTGTCCAATAAACTGAGGTGCAGATGATTGTTCTGACAGAAAAGAATGAAGAAGATATTGTTCCGGTCCGGATGGGAATTGATGTAGGTTCTACGACCGTAAAAGTTGTTGTTCTGGCAGATGACGATTCTGTTATTTATAGTGAGTATGAACGCCACCGCGCGGATATACGTAGCACGATTATCGCTGTTGTTACACGCGCTTTGGATGCTGTTGCGGAAAAATGTGAACATGGTGAGAAGCAGACTGTCAGTGTAAAGGTTACAGGTTCGGGAGGCCTTGCTGTTTCTCAGTGGCTTTCTATTCCGTTTATACAGGAAGTTGTTGCGTCAACGACTGCTGTTCAGAAGATAATTCCGAAAACTGATGTTGTCATAGAGCTCGGCGGAGAGGATGCCAAGATTACGTATTTTACGGGCGGCGTTGAGCAACGCATGAACGGTACGTGTGCCGGAGGTACAGGTGCTTTTATCGACCAGATGGCGGCTCTTCTTGAGACTGACGCATCCGGACTTAATACGCTTGCAGCCGGAGCTACGACGATTTATCCGATAGCGGCACGTTGCGGTGTTTTTGCCAAAACTGATATTCAGCCACTGATTAACGAAGGTGCGCGTCGCGAGGATATTGCGGCTTCTATTTTCCAGGCTGTTGTAAGCCAGACAATTTCCGGACTTGCTTGCGGAAAGCCGATTCGTGGTAATGTCGCTTTCCTTGGTGGTCCTCTTCATTTCTTGGATCAGCTGCGGCATCGGTTCATCGTTACGCTCAAGCTTCCTGATGAGGCAGTTCTTGTGCCGGAAGATTCTCAGCTTTTTGTCGCGGCAGGAGCGGCTTACTCTGCCGAGCGGACGTACACATGCATCAATCCGTCGGAGGAAACAGACGTTTTCCGTACAGCCGCGGAATTTAAAGAAGCTCTTAAAAATCTTGTGGACGCGGAGATGACAGAAGTTCAGCGTCTTGAGCCGCTTTTCAAGAACGAGGAAGAGCTTGCGGAGTTCCAGAAACGCCACGCTGAGGAAAAAGCTGCGTCTGGAAATATAGAAGACGCAAAAGGTGCTGTATTCCTTGGCCTCGATGCCGGTTCCACAACGACAAAAGCTGTTCTTATCGATGAGCGGGGACGCATTCTTTGGCGTTTCTACGATGTGAATGCAGGAAACCCTGTAGAGCTTGCTGTCCGGGTTCTTAAGGACTTGTATCACAAACTTCCGTCTGATGTATATATCGCTCGCACGGTTTCCACAGGTTACGGAGAGGCTTTGTTCCAGGCTGCGCTGAACGCTGATGCTGGTGAAGTAGAGACTATAGCGCATTATCGTGCGGCTGACTTCTTTGTTCCGGGCGTTGAGTTCCTGCTTGATATCGGTGGGCAGGATATGAAGTGTTTGCGCATGAAAGACGGTGCGATTACGAATATCCAGCTTAACGAAGCTTGTTCTTCCGGTTGCGGAAGCTTCCTTGACAACTTTGCGCGCTCGCTCGGTATGAGCGTTCAGGATTTCAGCAAAAAGGCATTGCTCGCCGAGCATCCTATCGACTTGGGAAGCCGCTGCACCGTCTTTATGAACAGCCGCGTAAAGCAGGCTCAGAAAGAGGGTGCAACAGTCGCCGATATTTCTGCCGGTCTTTCTTATTCAGTTATTAAAAACGCGCTTTTCAAGGTTATCAAGCTTAGAAAAGCATCTGATATCGGCAAAAAGGTTGTCGTTCAGGGCGGTACTTTCAACAACGACGCGGTTTTGCGCGCGTTCGAGAAAATTGCCGGTGTAAACGTTTTCCGCCCGGATGTGGCGGGTCTTATGGGCGCATACGGTGCCGCACTTATCGCGCGCGACCAGTGGCGCGAAATGCCGCCAGCTGTCCGCAGTACGGCAAAAACCGGGCTTGCGACGCTTAAAGAACTTGAAGATTTCCATGTTGATTTGGAGCTCCGCCGCTGCGGACGCTGCCAGAACAACTGTCTTCTTACGATAAACACATTCACGACAGGCGATGAAAAGCGCCGCTTTATAACAGGCAACCGTTGTGAGCGCGGCGCGGAACAACAGGAAGGCGACGCAAAGACTGTTGATGCCGGAAATGCCGAGAAAACAGCCGTTGCGGACAAAGCAGAGCGTGCTGACATTCCGAACCTTTTCGACTGGAAATACAAGCGGCTTTTCGGCTACAAGCCGTTGCTCGCGGCAGACGCGCCGCGCGGCGATGTCGGTATTCCGCGCGTCCTGAACATGTACGAAAACTACCCGCTGTGGTTCACGTTCTTCACAGAGCTTGGCTTCCGCGTAAGACTTTCTCCGCGCTCCAGCCGCAGCGTGTACGAGCTTGGCTTGGAGACGATTCCTTCCGAATCTGTCTGCTACCCCGGCAAAATATCGCACGGTCATATTCAGGCTTTGCTCAACTGGGGCATCAAATTCATTTTCTACCCTTGCGCTCCATACGAGCAGCAGGAAGATTCCGGCGCTGGAAACCACTACAACTGTCCTATCGTAACGAGTTACCCGGAAGTTCTTAGAAACAACGTTGACGCGCTGCGGCAAGACTCCGGCATCACTTTTATGAACCCTTTCCTGCCGATTTACGACAAGCCGCGCCTGGCTGTTCGTCTTTACGAAGAGCTTGGCCCGAAGTTCAATATTTCGCAGGAAGAAATAAACAAAGCCGTTGACGCTGCTTGGGCAGAACAAGAAAAGTTTCGTCAGGAAGTGAAAGCAAAGGGTGAGGAAGCCCTTGAGACTATAATCAGGCGCGGCTTAAACGGTATAGTGCTTTCCGGCCGCCCGTACCACTTGGACCCGGAAATTAACCACGGTATCCCGGAAATGATAACGAGCCTTGGTATCGCTGTTTTCACGGAAGACAGCGTTGCAAGCTTTGGCGCGATAGAGCGTCCGCTCCGCATCGTTGACCAGTGGACATACCACAACAGGCTTTACCGGGCGGCGGCATTCACGTCCGGAATGCCGAACTTGGAACTTATCCAGCTTACGAGCTTCGGATGCGGACTTGATGCGGTTACTGCCGATCAAGTTGAGGAAATCCTTTCCTCAAAGCACCGCATGTACACGCTCATTAAGATTGATGAAGGCTCGAACCTTGGTGCGGTGCGCATCCGCATCCGAAGCCTTATAGCCGCCGTAAAAGAACGCGAGCGGAACCGGCAGAAACCGGAAATACGTTCTGCGGCATATACGCGTCAGGTGTTTACAAAAGAGATGAAAGCGACGCATACGATTGTCGCGCCGCAGATGTCTCCTATCCATTTCAGGCTTATTCAGAAAGCGTTCCAGTATTCGGGCTTCAATTTCGAGGTTCTGCCGGACGTTGACGCGCTCGCTGTAGAGACTGGACTTCAGTTCGTAAACAACGACGCATGCTATCCGTCTATTATTGTTGCCGGTCAGATGATGGCAGCCCTTAAATCGGGCAAATACGACCTTGACCACGTAAGCCTTATGATTACGCAGACAGGCGGCGGTTGCCGCGCCACGAACTATATCGGGTTTATCCGGCGCGCGCTGAACGACGCGGGCTTGAGCAAAATCCCGGTTGTTTCGCTTTCTGCGTTGGGACTTGAAAAGAACCCTGGCTTTAAGATTACTTTGCCGCTGCTTAACCGCGCTCTTATGGCTGTTATGCTCGGCGACCTTCTTATGCGCGTGTTGTACCGCACGCGCCCGTACGAGGCGAATCCCGGCGAGGCGAACGCGCTTTACGAGAAGTGGAACGGACGCATTCAGACAAAACTGAAGCATCCTACTCTTGGCACATACCACCGCCTTATCCGCGGTATTGTTAAAGATTTTGACAGTATGCCGCTTTTGCCGGTTAAAAAGCCGCGCGTCGGCGTTGTTGGTGAAATCCTTGTTAAGTTCCACCCGACAGCGAACAACGACATTTTCGGCACAATCGAGCGCGAAGGCGCGGAGTGCGTTGTCCCGGACCTTGCGGACTTCCTTTTCTACACGTTCTCCACAGGTATTTTCCGCCACGAAAAGCTTGCGTTCCCAAAGAAAACGGAGCGTAACGCGCGGCTTCTTGTGTGGGGCATGGAGCTTTACCGCCGTTACATCAAAAAGTGTCTGCGCAAGAGCCGCCGCTTTGAACCGCCGTCATCAATCTATGATTTGATGAAAGGTGTAAATGATATTGTCCAACTTGGTAACATTACGGGCGAAGGATGGTTTCTTACAGCAGAGATGGTGGAGCTCATCAATGAGGGAGTTCCGTCAATTGCATGTGTACAGCCGTTCGCTTGTCTGCCTAACCATGTTACCGGTAAAGGCATGATAAAGGAACTTCGGCGAAGATACCCGGGAGCCAATATATCTGCTATAGACTACGACCCAGGCTCCAGCGAGGTAAATCAGCTGAACAGGCTTAAGCTTTTGCTGGCGAATGCGCCGCTAGGAAAACATCCGGATGAAACATAAAAGAGTATATGTATCGTTTCTTGTTTTGTTGTCGCTTTTTATCGGCCTGACTGCCGGTGCTCAGGATATCATCGATATTCCTGAGTCCAGCGAGCTTCGTGGAAGAATCATAGAATCGTGGTTCGAAGTTCCTGTTCCGGTGTTGCGGACTAAAGAAGCGGAAGTGATTCAGAGCATGGACGGCTCTTATTTCCAAGTCAGCGTTGAAGATTACGGGAATCAGTGCGCTATCGTCGTTGCTCCCGGAAAAGTCGAGAAAGTCGAGATTTATTCAAATTCCGGCGTTGAAGTTACAGAAAGAAAGCTGTATCTTTCCGAATCTCCGGGTTCTTGGATTCTTTTTAAGGATGCAAAGACTGGCGAGCCTGTTAAAATCCGTTATTATTTTGATGTAAACACAGAAGTTTTCCTTCAGTTCAGAAGAAGCAGCACTGTTCCGTCCGAAAAATCGCTTGCGGATGTTATGGTTTTTGGTGAGTATGCTGCAAAAGACGTTCCTGTCGGAATCCCGCTTGAATATTTTTATGACATGAGCATTGACGATGTTCTGTCACTTATAAAGCTTGTAGTTCCGTGGGCTACATCCTCGTTCTATTCTTCTCTTTACAGCGACACTTTGCAGATGACCGGTGTTATCCGTGAGAATTTGCCGCGTTTCCGTTTGGTTGATGACGTTGCTTATGATGAGATGGGAAACCTTGTTTCCATAAAGACCGGTAACTCCGTAAATGTTCCCGGCGGAGATGAGAATACGCTTTATGTAAGCAGCGCAGGATTCGTAAAATGGATTGTAGACGGCCTTGTACGCCGGATTTCTGGAAGCGGAATTATCCTTGAACCTCTTGTGGAACAGACAGAAGAGCTTAAAACAGGCAGTGTTGCTGAAACAAAGTCTAAAGAATATGATACGACGCTCGCGCTCGATTGGACTCGTAACCTTGCGACGGCTATGGTGTCTATATATTCTGGAAGAGATTATAAATACGAAACGTCCGGAGTACAGCTTAATTCGGCTCCGTTTAACGGTGCGTACATAGAAAATGCCGGTTTCAAAATCTCTATGCTTAAGCCGATTTTCTACTATTTGGCTGTTACAGAACCGGGACGTTTTTATTTAGGAGCGATACGTCACATAGTTAATGACGGAGCGGAATTTGTGGTGTATAATAAATGCGCGGCATTTTTCCCTGCTTTTGACAGGAACGGTAAGTTTTCCGTTGCTGCGTTTATTGACGGAAAAGAAATGAAAATTGAGGATTTTATGAAAGATTACGGTTCTGATTTTATCCAGCTCGTAAGAATTCAGTCCTCTGAGCAGTTCTTACCGCGATAAACCGAATCCGTTCGTGGCATATTATGAAACGTGTTTTAGTATCATTTTTACTTGTTATAAGCCTTGTACTACCTCTTTGCGCGGCAGAGACAGACTCTCAGCTTTATACGCGTCTTTCGTCCGCGTATGACTCCGGGTATTATCCGACCGTACTTACACTTTCTGAAAAATTCTTATCTGATTTTCCGCACTCACAGTTTGCGGACAGAGTTCATTTTATACGCGGAAAAAGCTTTTTCCGTCTTTCGCGCTATACAGAGTCAATAAAAGATTTTGAGTTTGTTGCCGCCACCAATGCTGATGCCGCTTATTGGCAGGGAATGGCATACTACCGTCTGCAGAACTACGAGGCATCTTGCGGTGCGTTCTACAACGCGCTGGCTCTTATAAGCGACAATTCTGCGGCGGGCGCGTCCGGTACGGAAGCCAGCGTCACCGGCGATCTTGGTGCGTCTGCCACAGGTGCGCGCGGCGGGTACGATTTTTCTAAACGAAGCCTTCTCGTTTATGCCGCATTTTCACTGGACAACTGCGACAGACGCGATGAAGCGGCGGCTGTCCTTGAATATACGCTTATTAATTTCAACATGGAAGAAGATTTTCAGCCCGCCGTGCAGCTTCTTTTCTCTATATACAAAGATACGGCGAACAAAGAGCGTCTTAGGTGGCTTTACCGCCAGATAAGCGTAGTGATTGAATGCTTCCCGAAAGAGTGGAGCCACGCGATGCTTTACTACATGGCAGATGCGTACTCTGACGCGGGCGAGTACGAAAGGGCAATTGAGCTTTTTGGCAAGCTGATCGCGTGCGACGAGAAAGCGTATCAGGCGGCGGCGTTGCAGAATTCTTACGTAATAGCGGAAGAAAAGGCTTTTTCGCCGGACGGCGGGCGCATTTTCAGCGCGTTTTCTGTGCTTGAGAATGCGGCAAAGTATTTTGCTGAAGGCGATGTCCAGCTTTGCGACCTTTGGATGAAGCTTGCCATTAGAAACTGGAACGACGGCGAAAAAGAAACAGCCATCCTGTGCTTTGAAAAAGCGGATTCATGCGGCGGCAAGGCTCTTGAGGGCGGCGCCGGAAACGATACACTACGAATCCAAAAATACATGGATCTTTCAAGGCTTTACGAAGCCGAGTACCAGTTTGACGGCAGCAAAAAAGAAGAAGCTATTAAACTGCTGAAAGATCATGCTGATTCATCTGGCGATAATTACCCGGAATACTGGGTGCGTTTGGCGCAGTATTCGGCATTGACCGGCAAAAGTGACGATTGCGGAGTATACGCGCAAAAAGCTGTGGAAAAGCTTGAAAAGAAACTGGGCGCCGCCGGAACTGGAAACGGCGTCGCTACAAGCCCCGCAGGCACCACAGACGCGACAAATGCTGCGGGTGCCGATGAAACTACAAAAAAGCTTGCCGCCGAAGCATACTTCTATCAGGCGTATGCCGCCGCCGAGAAAAAAGACTGGAAGAGCGTTCTTGCCGCCTGCCGCAAGCGTTATCAAGTTGTACAAGCCTACGACTACCCGCAGAGCCTTCTTTTTGCGGAATCGCTTTTGCTTGCGGACGGCAGCGAAAGTGCTGTGACAGAAGCTATTGGTATTTTCGAGGCTTTGTCCGATCAGGAAAGCGGCATAGCGTTCCTTTCCGACCGCACAAAAGCCCTTCTTCTTACAGGCAACTACGAAACTGCCTACAAGCTTGGTGGAACGGTTCGGTCTGCCGACGCGGACAGCGAATACCTGTATCTTATGGGCCTTGCCGCGACAGGCTGCGGCGTATGGAAAACCGCTTCGAACCTGCTCGGCACAGACAAGCCTTATGGCCTTTACTACACGGCATACGCGCTTTACCGTCAAAGCCGGACGGACGAAGCATACCCGCTTTTTGAGCGGTTCTTTAACGAAAATCCGTATCATCTTATGGCGCGTAACGCCTGTTTTTACGCCGCAGTCTGCGCGTTACAGAACGACGAGGGCGACAATGCGCTTAAATTCGCAAAGCTTGCTGTAGAGCAGTCAAGCCGTCCGGAACAGAAGATGGAAGCTTCCGTTCTGTGCGCCAGTATATACAACGACAAAAACATGTACGCGGAGGCAGAAACACTTCTTGAAGTTTACGCGCCTTCGACAGAATCAGTTTCTCTGAACCTTCTTCTTTCTCAAGTTTATTCGGCTCATGCCGCCGTCTGCAAGCGGAACGAAGATTTTGCGCTTTATACATTCCTGCTCGAAAAAGCCGACAAGCTTCTTGCAAACACTGAATCATATTTCAGGAATATCACGGAATCACGCGCCGCGGCGGAAGAAGCCGCTTACAGACGGGCGGAGCTTTACTATTCCGCCGCCGAGTATGAAAAAGCGGCAGATATCTACGAGCAGTTCAGAGAAAACTACCCTGAAAGCACTTTTTACGTGCAGTCGCTTTTTTATAACGCTCTTAGCCTTAAAAACACCGGACGCGAAAAAGAAGCTATTCTGCTTTTTGAAAAGTGCGCCTCTTACAATAAATACAACGATACGTTCGGTTTCCCAGCCTTGCGCCAGCTTATCGAGCTGTACCGGAACAGCGCGGAATACGAAAAAGCTCTTGCTGTCGCCGAGCGTGCTCTTTTGGAATACCCGGAAGAAAGCAAATATTCTGGCATAGCGACGACTGTTCAAAACCTGAAGCTTATGGTTGCGGGTACGGATGAAACGATAGCCGCTCTTAAGACAAAGTACGAAGATTCTGGACGCAGCTCTACATCAGCTGGACGCAAAAACGGATTCTCGCTCGCGTTGGAGTACATGAACACTGTTTCCGAGCGCAGCAAAGGCGAGGCTGTGCTGCTCGACATAATCGGTGCGTCCAAGCAAAGCGGACTTTCCTCCGACGACCGCTTTATAATAGGCGAATCGTATGAGCTTTTAGGCCTTTACTACAGGCAGCTCGGCAGAGAAAGCGACGCTACGGAATGTTATCTTTCGGCGGCGGAATGCTTTGCTTCTGTGGACAAAGGAAAAGCCGCGGAAGTTTTATATAACGCTATAGACATTTTTGTTGCGGAAGGAAGGCGTGCTGACGCGGAAGCCGTGTACAGAACGCTTGTTTCCTTGGATTCTGGTTCGCAGTGGGCTAAAGAAGCGGCCACTCTGCTTGGGATTTTTTAGCAAGTATTAGAGAGGATTGAATGAAAACTGATAAGAAAAAGAGAATAACAGCTTTGCTTGTTCTTGCGGCTCTGTGCTTCAATGCGGCAGCGGACGATGACGAGATTCTTCTTCCTGATATAAGTACGACGATTTTAAAGACGGATGACGGCATTAACGTAGAAAAAGAAGCTGTCCCGGATTTTAGGTCGATTCTGCCAGAAACGGGCGATGATCTTCCTGATATCGCGGATGCCGGCCTTCCGCCCGATGCTTTTATTCCGCCAAAAACTGATTACACAGCCGACGCTCCCGACAGTAAGGAAGCTGTTACTAGCGATGTTTTCATAGAAGGTTCCGTAGGCGGCGGATATCCTGGGCTATTTTCCGGCGACTTTTCTGTTTACAGGAACGAGGGCGCGGAGCCGTTCAGCCTGAAGTTTTCACATCTTACAGAAAACGGCTACGGAAGACATTCCGCTTCAGACGGCTTCAGCACCAGCGTCACGTCTCTTTCGGGGCAAAAGCGTTTTGCGTTCACAGACAAGCTCCGGCTCGACTTAGAAGGTGTTTATTCAACAAAAACGGACGGGCTTCAGGGCAAAAGTCCGCTTTTCTATACGCTTTACAATCAGGATATTTCCGCCAGGGCTGATTTTATCTGGGACATTGACGAGCGCATGAAACTTTCTTCGGACATGGGTGTTATATTCAATAACCAGTTCGCAGGATACAACGTCGCTCTTCCGAATGGAGTGTCCGGCTCATCTATCTGTTTTATGGCGAAACCGCGTGTTTCGTTTTTGTACACTCTGCCTTTTGAGAACGGTACGGAGCTCGATATGCTCGCTCGTGCCGGGTATGACGGCGGTACAAACCAGAACAGAGTTTCTGCCGGGCTTGCTTTGGACTATATCATAGCGGATTATGGTACGGCATCAGCTTCTGTCGATGTCGTCTGGACAAAGAATATGGCGTCTCCAATCGCCGTTCCGTTCCAGCTTGGTTTTAAGACAGGAAGCGCGGTGTCGGTTATCGGCTCTGTTTTTGGCGGATTGAAGTCTTCTTCTGCGGATTTTGCAGCGCTTCAGCAGACAATACCGTATATGTTCACGAACTTTAAGCCGTTCGAAGAAACTTTGTGGTTTGCTTCTGCCGATTTGACGCTGCCGTTCGAGTTTTCGCGCGCCGAGGGTGAAACTCCTGCGTTTGCAATAAAGAAAATAGAGCCTGCGTTTAAGGTTGATTTTGAGAAAACGGCGTTTGGAAACAAATCGCTTTCGCTGTTTTCCGTTGATACAGTGACCGGGCTTATGACGGCGCAGCTTGCCGAAAGGCTTGCGCTTGATACGTCTTTTAGTACGACGTTCTCGTTCCTTATTGGCGGAACTGTTGATTTGAACCTTTCTGCAGGCTGGAAAGGCTGCTGGTTCGACAAAGATGTGCTTGAAGAGTCACATCTGCTGCTGTTCAAGCTTGGCGTTTCTGACGAGAACGGCAGTTGGGGCGTAGAAACAGATGTTACTGTTTCGTTCATGGACGAAGTTCCGGACGTAGGCTTTTCTGCGTTCTACAAGCTGACGAACGCCATGCGTCTTGAGCTGAAGCTTGCGGACTTTGTGAAGCTTGTTATGGGTGAGGACAGGCTTCTTTGTGGCGAATATATCCAGCGTGGCGGTTACGCCGCGTTATACGTGAAGATTTTCTTCTAAACTGTCACCCTGCGCGTACTGCATCGGGGACAATGGGAGGTTTATTTATATGATAGATATGATAAAGAACGGCGGAATCATCATGATTCCTATCCTGCTCTGCGGGGTTGCCGCCACTTTCATTATAATTGAGCGCATCGTGTATTTTGCTGGTCTTGGGAAAAGCAACAAGGCGCTTATGTCTAAAATTGTTCCGATGATAAGCGAAAAAGATTATATTGGAGCATCGATAGAATGCCGCGCTTCAAGTACGCCTACTTCGCTCGTTATTGGCCGTGCGCTGGACAGCCTTGACTTTTCCGATGAGGAGCTTCACCGCGCCGTCGAAACAGAAAGTGCGCGTCAGTATCCGCGTCTGGAACGTTTTCTTACGGCTCTTGGCATTATTTCAAACGTTGCGACGCTGCTCGGCCTTCTTGGAACTGTAACCGGTAATATTAAGGCGTTCGGTGTTCTTGGCGACGGCGGCACGATGGGTAACCCTGCTCTTTTGGCCGGTTCAATTTCAGAAGCTCTTGTAACGACTGCAGCCGGTCTTATTATCGCAATTCCTTCCGTAATCGCGCATAACTTTTTTGTCGTAAAGGCGGACCGTTTAATGACAGAAGCCGAGAACACCGTTTCTGATATGATGCTCAAAATCCGTCATAGTGATGAAAACAAAGAGGTGAGCATAAGATGAGAGGCGGCAGACACCAGAGAAGACCGGGAGCGCAAGTTGACCTTATCCCGATGATTGATATCGTCTTTCAGCTGATTCTGTTCTTCCTGGTATCAACTACATTTGCATTGCTTCCCGCAATTACGCTGAAACTGCCGTCGTCGCAGACTTCGGAGTCTGTTTCTGTCGGTCAGATTACAATAACGCTCGGAACGGACGGCTCTATTTGGTATAACTCCGATGAAGTGGCGTCTTATGGCGAGCTTAACGAACTGCTTGCGGCTTTTGACGAAGTTGAGTACGAAGACCGCAGGGATTATCCTGTTCAGCTGGAAGCGGACGAGCTTGTTACGAACGGAGATATCGTGCGTGTGTTTGATATCTTGCGTAAAAACGGCTTTGCCGCTTTGAACTTGAGGACGACGAATCCGGAGTAGGGAAATGCGTTCTTACGGCTATGCGGATTCTGGCAGTATTGTCGGAAGCTTGATAATTACAGTTTTTCTCTGGATTGTGCTGACATTGTGCGCTTTGTTTATAAAGCCTGTCATCAACAAAGAGCCGGAGTATATCGAGATAAGCATAACGCTTTCTGATTTGCCGCCAATGGAGAAAAACGAGCCGAAACCTGCAGAGCCAGAACAAGTTTCTACTGTGACGGAACAGGCGGAAACGCCAGCGCCAGTGGAAACCCCACCGATACCGGATTCTTTACAAGCTGATACGACGACTAAGCCAGTAACAACCGCAGCTACTACGCCCGCACCTGTTCAGGAACAAGTTCCTGCTACGACTTCAAAGCCGACAGTGCAACAGACAACTGCAGACGCGATAAAGCCCGCGGAACCTGTTCCGACCACGGCGCCAGTTACAGAGCCCGCACAAACTACACAAACTACGCAGCAAACGCAAACGCAAACTCCGGCCACGGCGCCAGTTTCGAAGCCCGCACAAACTACGCAAACTACGCAGCTGGCACAAACCCAAACACAGACTCCGGCACAACAGCCGAAGCCACAGAACACAACGCCTGTACAGACGCAGACACCGGTTGTTCAAAGCCAACCAAAACCGGCGACAACTACCCAGACACCATCTGAACCAAAGCCGACAGTAACGCCGGTAACAGAAACAGCCCCTGTTGTTTCAAAGCCGGTACAAACGCCAGTTCCGGAGCCTGTTACACAAAGTGCACCAGTAACATCACCGGAGCCTGTGGTTGCCTCTATTCCGGAAGAACCGACACCGCCCGCTCCTAAAGAAGCGGAACAAGCCCCTGTGACACCGATAACGCCGACTCCTTCTACGCCGGAACCTGTAGCAGAAACCCCGGCGCAAGTACCTGCCGCCGCCCAAACGCCTGCTGAACCTAAGCCACGTCAGCCTACAGAAGAAGAAATGTGGGCTATGCTCATGGGTGACGATTCATTTGGTGTTTCATCTTCTTCCGGTAGTAGTTCTAAACCGACATCAAATACTAACACTTCCAGTAGCGGTATTTCAGGTTCGTCCGGTTCAAGCAGCGGGAATACCGCCGCACAAAGCTCGCAAAGTTATTCGGGCGGCGGCAAGCCGACTGGAACAACTTCTGGCACAAGCGGTCTTGATGACCGTCTTAATAATATGGCTCAGACAGCCACGGGCGGAAACGGATCTGGTTCCGGTAGTGGAACTTCACAAACTGGCTCCAAAGGGACAAACACCGCTTCTTCTGATGGTGATATAAGCTGGTCAGACGGAAAAGCCCGCAAGCTTATAAGACCTGATAAACCGGATATTCAGCTTTCGGAAGAGAGCAAGAAGAAAATTGAAAGTAATCTTACGCTGACTATTTCGTTTTCTGTAAACGAAGCTGGGGATATCCCGATTGATAGCATAAAAATCTCGCCGCCGCTCCAGTGGTCTGACGTAATGACGGATATTCAGCAATATATTTCTCGTAACTGGCGTTTTGAGGCTCGAGATTCGAAAGGCCTTGCCACATTCACGTACACAATCAAAGTGAAATAGCGGCGAAAGCAATCCCCTAAAAAAAATAATAGACAAACTTTTTTCGCATTAGTATAATTAGCCAGTTTGATTATTCGCCGTGCAATTTGGGCATCATCAGTATTTTGCAACGCGCGCGATATGTGGGAGTTTAATATGATAAAAGTTGATTTTCTTTCATCATCATCTGGTTTGACGCTTCCTTCTGATTCTTACTTTCCTTCTGAACAGTCTTTGAAAAACAAACGTGGGCTTTCCGAGCACGAAAAGCGCATACTTATCGCTAATAACAACAAAAACAGCAATACTGACTGGAAGAACATTTATGTTTCCGACGAGTTCGACCCCGGTCTTGTTCGCGATTGCGAGTTTTCTGGGCTTGTTGTAATCGGCAGACTTAAAAAAGCGACTTTGCAGTACCACGACCTTGTTCTTGAGGCGGGTCTGTATCATTCAAAGATTCATTCGTGCGTTTTTGGCGACGATGTTGCTATCCGTAACGTGCATTATCTGTACAACTACAAAATTGGAAACCGCGTAATGCTGTTCAATGTGCAGGAAATGAGCTGCACGAACCATTCAAAGTTCGGTGAAGGTATTCTGAAAGAGGGAGAGCCGGAGGATAACCGCGTTTGGATTGGCGTTGGCAACGAGAATGATGGCAGGCGCGTTCTTCCGTTCAGGGAAATGATTCCGGCGGATGCTTTCATTTGGTCGCGTAATCGTGATGACACGGAGCTGATGGACCGCTTCCTTGAGCTTACGGAAAGCGGCAACGACAAAAAACTTAACACATACGGTGTTGTCGAGGATGATGTCGTTATAAAGAACACGAGTCTTATAAAAGATGCGTGGATATGCTCGTGCGCGTACATAAAGGGCGCATTCAAGCTTAAGAACATGACGGTGCTTTCTTCGGAAGCGGAGCCTTCGCAGATAGGCGAGGGCGTAGAGATGGTCAACGGTATTATGGGATACGGCTCGAAGGTGTTCTACCAGGCTGTGGCGGTGCGCTTTATAATCGGACGCAACTGTCAGCTTAAGTACGGTGTCCGTGTTCTTAATACTGTGCTCGGGGATAACTCCACTGTTTCTTGCTGTGAGCTCCTTAACAACTTGATTTTCCCGTTCCACGAGCAGCACCACAACTCGTCGTTCCTTATCGCCGCCACAATCGGCGGTCAGTCGAACATCGCGTCTGGCGCGACGATCGGCTCAAACCACAACTCGCGCAGTCCCGACGGCGAGATTTACGCAGGGCGCGGCTTTTGGCCGGGATTATGCTCGGACTTCAAGCATAACAGCCGTTTTGCGTCTTTCGTGCTTGTTTCAAAGGGCTCGTATCAGAGCGAAATGGACATTACGTACCCGTTCTCGCTCGTAAGCATTTCTAGCGAGGATTGTGCAATTCACATAATCCCGGCGTACTGGTTCATGTACAACATGTTCGCCATGGCGCGCAACAACTCTAAGTTCCTTAAGCGCGACAAGCGCAAGGTTAAGGTTCAGCACATAGAGACTGACCCGCTCGCGCCTGACACCATGCAGGAAATTATGATGAGTTTGGAGCGCATTATCCAGCTTACGGCGAACTGGCTTAAAGAAAACAAGCTTGAGTTCTGCGGAAACACGGACAACATTTACCAGCTTGCAAAAGACTATTTGCACCACAACCCGGACGCGGACATTGTGCTTACCGACCTTCGCGGCATGAAGCGTAACGGAGCTAAGATTTGCAAGCCTGCTGCCGGCTACAAGGAGTATCGCAAGGTAGCCAAGTATTTCGCCGTAAAATCGCTTATGGCATGGTGTAAGGCGCATGATACGGCCGCTTTGGAAAGCCAGACGCTCCGCGACATTTCCCGTGATATCCCGCTTTATACGGAATGGTCGAATGCCGGTGGGCAGATTATTCCGAACGAAAAGCTTGCCGAGCTTTTTGAGCGCATAAAGAGCCGCAAGGTGAACAACTGGAAAGAAGTACATGCTTTCTATGACGAGTGCCAGACTTCTTACTGTGATTGGA
>JAEEGK010017857.1_pt1 | contig 15415 bp, 9 predicted proteins | sample 8958771 | NCBI WGS metagenome assembly JAEEGK01 (sample SAMN16246547, study PRJNA631951) | gut metagenome | biome: gut microbiome; feature: rumen; material: SC-attached | host: Bos | place: Iran: Karaj | collected 2018-10 | reverse complement strand
CTTAATCATAAAATAGCAAAATTAATAGGAATTAATGAAGGTTTTTATCCTTTACCAGAGAATAAAAAAAATAATAAAAAAAAGAAAAAGAAAAAATATTATAGTGATGATTCAAATAGATTCTTAATACTTTAATTTCTTTTCCTCTATTTAATGATATTATTGCTCTACTATCACCAACATTTGCAATATAACATTTATTTTCAATAATTAAAGCAATAATTGCACATGAACCACTTTTATCATATAATTCATTAGGATTATCTTTATTTAAAGCATAATTATTAATAAAATATTCTTCTGCTTTTTGAAATCCATTTAATAAAGCATTTTTTGGATTTGATGGAAAATTTTTATCTTGAATAATAAAAGAATGAATATTATCTCTTAAAAAATCAGCACAAGTATTTCCACCATGACCATCATATATACCAAATATTGAACATTTAGGCCAAATTCCTTTATAATCTTGTGATGGTTTTCCAACATTTAATGTTATTGATACTCTATCTTCATTATAATCTCTTATTATTCCTTGATATGTATTCGCTGCATATGCTCTTATATTTCCTATTGGTTTATTTGATGATTTTGATTTTTCAAAATCTTTATAATCTAAATTTAAATTTGATATTTGAATTGGTATATCTTGATTGTTTAAAAATGAATTTATTGATATTATTTCTGGATTCATTTGAGGTGAATTATTTCTTATGTTATTATGGTTAATGTGATTTAAAGAAGTAGAATTATTATTATTAATATTGTTATTATTATTATTATTATTGTTATTATTGTTATTATGTAAATAATTAATTTGAGATGGGATTGATAATGGAGAATTTATATTTATATGAGTATTTATATTTATGTTTAAATCTTTAAATGAATTTAATTGTTTTATTTCATTTGGTTTATGATTTATTTTAAAATTTTTTAATGTATTTTTGTGAATATGATTTTTAGTTTTTGTTTGAGAGTTTGATTGTTTAGTCTTATGATTATTTAAATATTTAATTTTATTTCCAAAAGCATTTATTAAATTTTGAGTATAAGCATCTGTAATTTCATTTTTTGTTTTAAAGAAATTATTAAAATCAATTTGTCTCAAATTAGGTGGTGATTTATTTTTCTTTTTAAAACTAATAGGACGCTTTTCATTTAAAAACATTTTAATTATTTAATTTATTATTTGAGTTTTATAAATAATAAATATTATATATTTTTATTATGTAAATTCATTGAATGAAATAATGATTGTTTTTTAGAAATATCTTTATCTAAATTTTTTAATTCAGATTTAACTTTATTTACACTTTTATTTTTTAAGGTAAGAAGATCTTTATAACCAAGAATAGAACCATTATAAGAAGAATCTTTTTTATCACTTCCATTTCCACTATCATCATCATCAATTAATTTTAAATAACTATTATATAAATTTTTTTCTTTTGAACTTTTTTTACTTTTAACATTACTAATATAAGGTGTTGTAGGAACTAAATTATATATATTTTTCATTAATATTTCATGATAATCAATATTATAAAAATAAAAAAAATCATTTGAATAATCATATATATTAATATCATTATAATTTGTTGAAAGTTCAAGTATTGTATTTTTTTTTAATTTAAATTGATGACTACATTTCATATTAAAAAAAATAGTGTGACCTTCATCACTTGAACACATATTAAATTTTGTTTCATAATATTTTGTAATTATATTATAAACTGTTAATATTCCTATATCTAAATATTTTTGTTTATAAATATCAGTCTTTAAACACTCACAATCAAGATCTTCACATTGGAGAATATGATTAATATGATTATAATTATATGATACTTCTCCTGTTAATGAAAAATCAAATTGAAGAAAAAAATTTATATCTTTTGAATTCTCATTTTTTAATTCTAGAGTTTTTTGAGTTTCACTTAAACTTTTTTTTTCTAAAAAATTATCGGATGAACCCTTAAAGTTAATTTTATGATGATGTAAATTAACTTCTTTTTCTAAACTAATTGAACAAATAATACTTTTTTGATTTCCATTATCAACTAAATTACTAATTATAAATAAGAGAATATTAAACAAACATATTCTCAAATATTCTTCTTCAATTATTAAAATATTACAACTTTCTCTAATTAAAAAATTAAGAGTACAATTTTTTGAAGTTAAAAGAGAATCAAAATAATAACACCAATAATTAGTAATATCAATTAAATTAACTTTATTTAAATGAATTCCATGATTTTGATTATGAAATAAAAAAGAAAAATAAATAGATTGAGTAATTAAAATATCATTTATGATTTCACTTTGATTCTTTAAAAAAAATAATATAGAAAAATCCATATGAGGAAATAAAAAATTAATATCATTATTATTAGATAAAATACTATCTTTATTTTTCCCATTATTTTTCATATAAATTCCTAATTTTCTCATTCCTTTTGATCTATGTGAAGAAGCATAAATAATATTTCTTTCACATCTCAAAACAATTTCACACATTTTATTACAATTATCAATAAAATTTTCAAATTTAAAAGCAATATTTTCAATATTTTTATTAAATATTTCATTTTTTAAAAAACTATTATAAGGAATTAAATTAACATAAAAACATTCATAATATTTCCAAATACATTTAGTACAAATTACATAATACCAATGTAATTTTATAAAGTCACCATTTACCAAATAACAATTTGCATATTCTTTAAATGAAATATTTCCTAAATTAGTATCAGATGAGGCAAAAGGAAAATAAAATTGATTTATATTTTGACTTTCTGTAACATCTTTTAATAATTTCATAAATAAATCCCATAAACTAGGAATAATAATATTTTGAAATTGCATTTCAAATTTAAATCCTGCTTTTCTTCTTCTTGCTGTAGGCGAAGTAGGAGAACAATCATCATTATTTTTTTGGATATATATATCAAATTTTTTAGCTGCATTATTAGAATATAAAATATCAAAATTTTTAGAAAGAATAAATATTGGATTTGGATTATTTTCCATTACTTGTTGACATAATATGAAACTTTGTTTAAAAGAATGAAATAAAGACCATTTAGCTCTTGTTCCCATTGATAGAAAATAAAGTATACATAAAGAAAAAAAAATTCCATAAAAAGAATTAAAAATAAACCAACAGAAATTTATTGGACGACATAATGAAATTGGAATTAATAATATTGTATATGAAAATAGAGTATAAATAAATGGTAAATCAAGTAAAAAAACAACTAAACCATTAAAAAGAAATTCATTTATTATAATTTTAAAATAACTAGTTTCTGGTACTGAATAAAAATAATATATATCAATTGCATGGTTTATATCATATATTATTTTTACTATTTTTCTTAAGAAAAGGTTATCAATTCTAATTTTATTTATTTTTAAACAAATATATGATATCATTAAAGAAAATAAACGAAAATAAAATTTTTTACAAAATATATCTAAGAATTTTGTAATTGTATAAAAATCATACCAAAATAATCTAAGATATAATATTATAAATATTATTAAATTATTATGCTTAAATATACATGTTAATATTATATTATATTCTTTTTCATTATCTTCATTTAAAAATTCTAAAAATTTATCTTTATTATATTTTTCTTCAATATTAAAAAGGTTTTTATTTGGTAAATTATCCAATATTTGACATACATTTATATTTGGTTCATAGCAATTTTCATTTTTTTCTCTTTCTAAAGCTATTTTTCTATTATTTTCAATTACTTCTTTGAATTTTGATGTTCTTACTGTTTTAGATTTTATAACTTTCATTTATTAAAAAATTATTTTATTTATTTTCTTTTATCAAACATTTATAATCATATTAAAGAGTTTTTTTTGAATAAAAAATTGATTTTGAATTTGTTTTTGAATTTTTAAAAATTTCTTTTTTAACAATTTAATAAAATTAAATAATTTTATCTAAAAGAAATTGTTTATATTTTTTGTTTCAATTGCATAAAATTTAAATTAATTTCATTTTAAATAAATATTATATATAATCTTTTTAAATTATTATAAATTAACAATTTTATAAAAGATTTTTTTTGAAAAGATAATCTAAATAAATCTTCTGTTTAGAAGTAATTAAAACTTTATAAAAAAAATTTATCAATTTATCTTAATTTTATTAAATTATAAAAAATATAAATTTATTTTATTTTCAATTGATAAAATAATTTTTAATTTTTAAAAAATTGTTTTTCAATAACTTTTCTTAATCTTTTAATATAGATGCTAATCATATTTTTTATTAAATTTTTAAAATTAAAATAATTAAAAAATTCAAATAAAAAATGAATTAATGATAAATTTATTATTTAAAAAAATTAAAAAAAAAATTCCTTTAAAAAAAAAAATGTTAACATTTGATTTATCTGTTTTAAGTTTATCAATAATATATTTTTTTTTTACTTTAGTTTCATTTTATATATTTATAAGAACAATATCATCAAAATCTATTTATAAAATATGTATACCATATTATATAGGAATGATATTATGTACATTAATGAGAGGAGGAGAATTTATTGCAATAAATCATTTCCAAAATAATATAACAAAGTTTATTTATTTTATAATGGGAACACCTAATATGATTTTTATGTGCGTTTATCTTTTTTTAGTTTGGCATTTCCTTTCAAAATTCATAATTAATCATATTAATGTAGCAAATGATAAAAATATATTTAAAGAAGATGTTCCAGAAATTAAAAAAAAAATTAATTATGTTTTATTTTTTTTATTACCAATTTATTTAATAGTTTTTATTATAATTTCATTTTTAGAATTTAAAGGAGTAATTAATGAAGAAATATTTTTTATAATTATAAGTTCACTTGAAATTTTAACTCCTTTTATTTTAGTTTTTTTCTATTTTTTTCTCTCATGTAAATTTAGTGGAAGACCATTTAAAGATCATACTTCAAAAAAAGAAATGAAATATATAATTTTTGTTTGTATTTATTGGTCTGTTTCAAGATTTATATCAGGAGTTACAATTTTAATAGTTTTAAAATATTATTTAAAATATTTTAATGATTTAAAAAATCTACCTTTTGGAATTTGTGTTGGAATTATTGTTTATTTTTTTATTTTTGAAATTATTCCCATTTATTTTTCTATTGGCTCTGAATTATCTAAAACTTTTATTAAAAAAGATAATTCTGAAAGTTTAATAGATGAAAATGGAGAAGGATTAATGGATCAATTTATTGATGGTTCTGTTATTCAAAGTAATGATAATGAATCTAATAAATTTAATTTTATGAAAAATAATCAAAATCAAAAAAGAGTTATTAAAAATTTACTAATACCTTCTAAAGATATTTCTTTATTAAATGAAATTTTTTCTCGAAAAAATGGATTAGGTAAAATTAATAAAGGAACATATAAAGGAGAAGAAATTGCATGTAGAGTTGTTACTTTTCAAAGATTAAGTAGATATGAATTAGAAGCAATTACAAAAGATTTTGAAATCCTCATACCTTTAAATAATCCTAATATTTGTAAAATAATTGGTATTTGTATTGAAAATGATAATATGATTATGATTGTATCTAATTATTATAAAAAAGGTTCTTTATTTGATTTACTTCATGTTAGAAAAGAAAAATTATCAGATAAAAATAAATTAAATATTGCAATTGGAATTATTAAAGGATTACAATATTTACATGAAAATAATATAATTCATTATCATTTATCATCAAGAAATGTTTATATTGAAGATGATTTAACTCCTTTAATTGCTGATTTTGGCTTTTATAGTTTAAAAGAAAATGCAAGTATATTTAGTAAATATATGAATAAAAATTCATATTCTTCTCCTGAAATGTTAATGGATAAAAAAAAGATATGTCATAAATTAAATAATGAAAATGATGTTAAAAGTGATATTTACTCTTTTGGAATATTACTTTGGGAAATTTATACAGAAACTATACCATTTGATGTTAAATTATCTGAATTAAAAAAATATATTTTAGAAGAAAAATATAGACCTGAAGTTCCTAATGAAATAAATAAAGAAATTGCTGAATTAATTAGAGCTTGTTGGGATTCAGAAATAAATAAAAGACCTTCTTCAAATAAAATTTTATCTGTTTTACTTAAAATATCAAATGATGAAATATAACTAATTTTGTAATTATTATATTATATTTAATGATATAAATAAATAAAAATTTTTATTTAATAATTTAATTCATAATTAAAATTATATTTATAAAATTTAAATTAAAAGAAAAATTATGATATATTTATTTCCCTGATATTTTAAAATAATAAGTATAATTAATATATTTAATAAAAAAATTTATTTAACAATTCTGCATAAAAAAGAAATATTAATAATAATAAAATTAATATAATGTCTTTTTTAATTATATATGTTAATCAAAACAACTAAAAATAAATTAAAATGTTAATCAAGGTTCATTTTGAAAAAGTTCTTTAAATTTTTCAATAGTAATTCCATCATATTGAGTAATATCTTTATTTTTAAATAAAGTAATTAAACTTTTAGAAGTAGCATCATCAAACATATCTTCACCTAAAGCATTCATTATAGTATTAATATCTTGATAACCTAATACTCCATCATGATCAGTATCAAGAATATTAAATATATCTTCAACTTCTCCAATATTTTGGTCATTAATTGTCATTCCTATTTTCATTTTTGAAACAAAATTATCTCTTGAAATTTCATCTGCTTTTTCTTTTGAAAATTCTGTTATTAATTTATCAACATAAAATGAATTTACTTCTGTTCTTAATAAGCATAATAAATTTATTATTTTTTGAAATTTTATTGAATTTGTTCCTTCTACATCTAATTTATCAAATAAATCATATAATTCTTTATCTTCAAAAGGATGATTTTGATTTGTTAATTCAGTTAATATATTATTATAAAATTTAATATCATCTTGAGTTAAATTTGATAGAACATTTTCAATAAATTTTTCTTTTTCTATATTATTCATAAATTAATAAATTAAATATTATATTTAAAATAAAAAATTGTTTTATTTATATCTTTCAAAATCATAGTTTCATGAGAATTTTCTTTATATTAATTTTTAAAAAATTAGAATTATTTTGAATTTATAATAGAAATTTGAATAAAAAAATTTATAAAATATAAGACAATATTTACATAAATTTTATTCTCAAATTTCAAATCAATATTTTATATTTAGATTTAATAAGTCATTTATTTTTTTACAAAATTTTTTAAATGATTCAGGGTCAATTTCTTTTGTTTTTTTTATTTCTTCTTCACTTAATGTAAATATTGAATCAAAACCGAGACTAATATTACTATTTTTCCTTCCATTTTTTAATGATTGAAATACTGATATTTGAGATATAGTAGAATTTGAATGTTGAGTTTTATCATATATTGGTTCATTATTTGCTAATATTTTTATATTTTTAAAATCATATGGAATTTTCTCTTCTTTTTGAACTTTAGTTTCAATAGAATTTTTTATTTTATTATTTATATTCATATTAATGTGAATATTATTTTTATTAGTTACAATTTTGTTATTATAATCTTTATTATTAGTGTTGTTTGGAAAAATGTTTTTATTTATAATCTGTATTTTTTTGTTTATCAATTTTGTTTGTGATTTTGTTTTGTTTAATATCGGTTCAGTTGTTGAATGTTTATTATTATTATAAGGAGATATTGATTTAATATTTGGTAAAACTAATTTTTTATTATCTTGATTTTTATTTCTTTTTTCAAAATGAATATGAGTATTTTTCTTATAATCAAAAGTTTCATTAAATTTTGTTTTATTATTATTTTGATTAACAATTCGAAACATATTAATTAAATGATTTTTTTTCATTGTTTTATTTATAATTGAATAAACTATTAATTTTTATTAAAATTATAATTATTTTATAAATGAAAAAATTTATTCTTTCAATACCAAAGGAAAAAAGAACTTTAACAAGAAGCAATTCAACATTTACTCAAATAGCAGATTTTAATTTTATGCAAAAAAAACTTGAACCCGGTATATATAATAAAATAATAATTAGATATATAAAAAGCTATTTCAGAAAAAATAAATTTAAAACAATTTAAAATAACTTATATTTTCGACAAAAAAAAAAATTCTGTCCAATTAAATATATCTTTAAGAAAACAAACTGAAATAAATAATAGACGTTATCCAATTGATTTTGAATTAAATTTACTTCCAATTTTTAGCAAAAAAATTCCAATGATTATTTGTAAAACAGTTTTTTGTTATCCTTCAATTTTTGATAATAGAAATTTATTTAAATGTCTTTGTAAAAATTGGGACATCCAAAAAAATGATGATATAATAATTAAAATAATTTCTATTATATTAAATATACCAAATTTTGTTAATGTATATGATAAATATGTATCTAAATATAAATTATTATTTATTCCAGGTGAATATAGTTTAATTAATCAAAGTTATGTTAATGATTTTTTATTAAATAATGAAAATTTAATTTTTAAAATTCAAACTGATTTTTTTCCTAAAGAACCTTTTTGTTATTTAATATTTACAGACATTAATTATTTACTTTTAGTTCCTTGTAAACTTTCAAATTTAAAACATTGGGCAACTATTTTTTATGTTGGATTAATTTTTGAAATTGAAACTTTAAAAAAAATTGGAATAAATGAAAATATAATTACATTTAAAATAATTACAAAAATTTATTCTAAATACAAACCATTTGAATATAATATAATTTCAAATATAAATATTTATAATGAAATAAATAAATGTATTAATGAAAGAAAAAAAAAGATTAATGATAATATTTCTTTAATAATTCCTAATTATATTAAAATTAAACAATTCAAAATTGATAAATTAACTATGGAATCAATGAAAAATTTGGTGAATACAATTAAAAAAAGTTATAAAGAACATAAAGAAAATAATATATTTGAAGCTAATGCATTAACTGAATTATGTAATTTTATGTATGAATTATTAACAGAAAATAATGAGAAAGAAGCAGCAAATTATTTTAAAATAAAAATATCAAAATTTGATAAATAAAAATGATAAAATTTAAAATAAAAATTTATAATATTTAAAAAAAAAGTCTTAAAAAAATTAAACTAATATAAAAAAAAATAAAGTCAAAAAAAAAAAAAATATGAAAGATGAAGAAAACCAAAATTTCAGCTTAAAAAGAAAGAAAAATAAATGTTCTCCTCGTTCATCTCCCTCTCGAAAACAGAAATTATTAATTAAAGAAGAAATAAAACCAGTTCAAAAAAAATATAAACCAGAATACATATATAGTCTTTTAAAAAAAGAAACACCTCAAAGAACAAAAGCAGAAATAAGAATATTAGCAGAATACTTATCTGAAAAATATGAATATTTTAAAAAATATAAATCAACAACTGATAATTCAAAATTAGAAAAAATATGTAATGTACTTCATTTAGAAGAATTTAAACCAAATTCAACAATAATAAAATTTGGAGAAGAAGGAGATAAATTTTATATTTTATTAGAAGGAAGAATTATGTTATTTAAACCATCATATCCTCAAAAAAAAATGAATTTACAAGAATATTTATTATATCTTGAAGATGTGAGAGATTATGAAAGAAATGAAGATAAAATTAGAAGAATTTTAGAAAAAAATTCACATTTGGGTTTAGATATGAAATTTTTAATGACTATTCCTGCAAATACAGTTACAAGATTTTTTAGATTAGAAGTTTTTGTTGAAGAAGATGAGAAATTAGGAGAATTTGATGATGGTTTTGCATTTGGTGAAATTGCTTTAATTAAAAAAACAACTAGAAATGCTACAATTAAATCTAAAAATTATTGTAAATTAGCAACTATTAATAAATCAGATTATAATAAAGTAATGAGAGAATTAGAAGAAAAAAGATTAGAAAAAGTATTAAAACAATTTAAAATAGATTATCCTTTATTTGAATATTGGAGTTTAAATCATTTAATCAAATTAATGAATTGTTTTAGTAATTTATATATTTATCCAGGTGAATATTTATTTAAACAAAATGAAATAAGTGATGCTATTTACATTGTAAAAAGTGGTAAATTTGAAATATATTCATATGTAAGTTTAGGTTGGATAAATGAATTTTATGATTATATAATTGAAGCAAAATCAAATATTATATATCATCTTTTAGGAAAAATGCCAGTTAAAGAAAAAGAAATAAATGATATTTTAAATGAATCAAGACAAAAATTACAATTAAGTCCAATGCAAAGTGATCCTTATAATAGAAATAAAATTATTATTTCAATTCCTGTTAAAGGAACTTTTGAAAAATTACAACTTGAAAAATTAGATTCAGTTGATCCAACTAATGTTTTTAAAATTAAAATTAGAACTACTGAAGGACCTGAAGTTTTAGGTTTTGTTGATGCTCTTGAAATGAAAAATAGATATTGCTTTGTTAGATGTGTTGAAAATGCTTTTATTCAAAAAGTTAAATTAATTGATTTTTTTAAACTTGTTAATTCTAATGTTGAAGAATCAAATAAAAAATGGATTATGGATATTATTGCTAAGAAAAAAAGACAATTTTATATACAATTAAAAAAAGGAGTTAAAAAAAAAATGAATACTCAAGAAGAATATTTTGATCAAGAATTTGATGATTTTTTAGATAAAAAAGGAAAATTTAAAGAAGACTTTAATGATGATATTAATAATTTAAGTAAAAAAAATATTAATAAGAATGAAATTAATGAAAATAATAATAGTGATTATAATATTAAGAATGATAAATTAAGTGAGAGAAAAGGATTATCAATTGATATTGAAAAGAAAAAAATTGATGAGGAACATATTTTAAATGTGAAAAAATTAAAAGAAATAATGAGAGAGAATAATTTGAATAAAACATCTTCTTCTTATTTTAAATATAAAAAAAAATTAAAAAATATGTTACCATTATTAAAAGATAATTCTTCAATAAAAACATTTAGATCCACAAATTATATAGAACCATTATCATCAAATGATAAAAGTGAAAATAATGATAATAATAATGTAACTGAAAATAATATAAATAAAAAATCTTCTTATTCAGTATCTCATTTTGTTTCTTCAAAAGAAAATAAAACATTAATTGATAAAGGATCTCAAGTTAATGAAGATAAGTTTATTTCATTAAATTATAATTATGAAACCAATAAATTGAATGGGAAATCTCAATTTATAAATTTTAAAAATAATAATAAATTGATAAATTTAAAAGAGAATAGTTTTAATTCTCATTTAAAATCAATTAAAAATAAATTTAAAACTATTATAACTAATGAAATGAGACCTTTTGATAAATTAAAATATAAAAAACATATTGATTCAAATTCTAATTATTTACATAGTGAAATATATAAGTTAACAGGAATGAAAAGAATAATTCCAAAGAAAGAAATAAATTATAATGTATATGATGATAATGATGTAAATGTAATGAAAATTCAATCTGAATCAATTAGATTGAAAACAAATAGTAAAACAAGAAATAAAATGAATTATTTTTTATCAAGTAATACAGATAGAGGAAATAGTGATAATAGAAAATATCCAAAAACTCTTACAGAAATTGATTTAAAAGATTTTCGAAATTTAAGAAGAAAACATCGTAATAAAATATTGAAAATTTAAAATGTATTTTTTTTGTACTATAATACTTTTTATATTAATAAAAATTATAAATATTTAAAAAAAAAATTTAATTAAAATATAAAAACATAAAAATCAATTATTTATTATAAAAAAATATGACAACATTAAACCAAAATAAAAGTGGATTAAACGTAATATAAAAACAAATAATAAAATAATTAGAATTCAATAGATGGTGAAAGGGCATCAAATTTCGAAGCATTACATGAAAAAATAACAGGAACAGAAGAAAGATTAAATGACATAAATGAACAAACTCAAAAAAAATTCCAAATAGTCAAAGATAACGTAAGATAATAAAATATAAACAATTAAAAAAATTAGATAAACAAAATTCAAAAACAAATTGAAGACGAAAGAGCAAAATTTGATTCATATACAGAAGCAAAAAATAATTATGTGAAAGTATTAGAAAATAAAATAAATGAGAGAATGAATCAAGAAAGTGATTTAAGAAAAGAAATAGAAAGAAGATTTTCAATATTAATAGATGATAAATTTAATGCTTTAAAAATTGAAATATCAAAAGAAAGTAGAAATAGATATGAATGTATTGAAAATTTAAAAACTTATTTAGAAAATGATTTCCCAAAATTACAAGGTTTAGTTAAATTCGAACAAGGTGAAAGAGAACAAAATGATGATGCTATTTCTAAAAAAATTTTAGAAGAAATTTCTAAATTACAAACTATTTGTAATGAAGATAAAAAAACGAGAGAAGAAACTGAAGAAGCTATTTTGGAAATGTTAAGAATTATGATTACTAAAATGAAAGCTGATGTTGAAGGAGAAAGAAAAGATAGAGAATTAACCGAAGATACTTTACTTACTATTCTTGAAGATACTTGTAATAAACTCAATGCTGCTTCTCAAATTTAAATTTTTTTTCTTATTTTTTTAATTATTTAAAAATCTTTTTTTTTGGAAACAATGAATTTGATGTAATGTGAATATTAAATTATTTTTTTATATTTTTTATATAATTATTTTATTTATTATTATTTTTATAATTTGATTAATTATTAAAAATTTAAAATTTATTTTTTTTTAATTTAAATAGATTAATGAAAAACAATGAAAAAAAAGGCGGTAAGAAAATTGAAAGAGAATTTTTTGATCCAGAAATATTTGAATCAGAGTAATTTAAATATAAATAATAATATATAGATTAGGAATAAATTTTATAGAAGAAGATGAAGAGTTTATAGGATATTTAGGTAATTTAAAATCTTTTTCAGTCCCTGAAGAATTAGGTCAAACTTCATTAATTCCTAACCAAAATACTTCATTAAATAAACAAATTGCTTGTTTACTTATGTATTTTTATTTAGAAACTCCTGATAAAAATGGTAATGTTTTAAAAAAATGTGTTTATAAATATGAACCTTATTTTTATGTATTAGTTCAAGATGGTTATTTAGATGATTATCATCAATTTTTATCAAAACAATATGAAGGGAAAATATCATCAAGTGAAATAATTGAAAAAGTTGATTTAGATTTACCAAATCATTTATCAGGAATAACAAAAAAAGTAATAAAAGTAAATTTCAAAAATGTACAAAATTTAGTTTCAGTTAGAAATTCATTAAGACCAATAATCCAAAAGAAAAAAGCAAAAAAAAAAGTATTAAACATACTCGACTTCAAAGACACAGAAGATCTACAAGATAAAATAGAAGATATAAGAGAAGACGACGTATTATATCATAGTAGAGTATGTATAGATAAAGAAATAAGATGTGGTTTATGGTATAAAATAAAATATAATAGAGACACAGGTTGTATTATCACACATCTCAAAGATAAATTATCTAAAAATCCTTTAACTGTCTTAGCTTTTGATATAGAAACTACAAAATTACCTTTAAAATTTCCAGATTCAAGAATTGATTCAATTATGCTTATTTCATATATGATTGATGGTGATGGTTATTTAATCACAAATAGAAGTATTATAAGTGAGAAAATAGAAGATTTTCAATATTCACCTAAACCAGAATTTGAAGGTAATTTTCATATTTTTAATGAAAAAGATGAAGAATCACTTTTAAAACGTTTTGTCCTTCATTGTAAGGAAATAAGACCAAATATTTTTGTAACTTTCAATGGTGATTACTTTGATATACCATTTATAGGAGATAGATTAAAAGTATATGGAATGTCCCTTGAGAAAGATTTAGGCCTCCAGAATATAACATCATCATCAAAACCAGGAGAAGGAGAATATATGGGAAGATTTGCAATTCATATTGATTGTTTATATTGGGTTAAAAGAGATGCTTTTTTACCTCAAGGTTCACATGGTTTAAAAGCAGTAACAAAAGCAAAATTAGGTTATAATCCAATTGAAGTAGATCCTGAAAAAATGGTTCAAAATGCAAGAGAAACTCCAAAACAATTTTGTGCTTATTCTGTTTCTGATGCTTTAGCTACTTATTATTTATATAAATTAATGATTCATGATTTTATCTTTGCTTTATGTACTATTATACCACTTGCTCCTGATGATGTTTTGAGAAAAGGTTCTGGTACTTTATGTGAAAATTTACTTATGGCTCAAGCTTATAGAAGAAATATTGTTTTTCCACAGAAACAAATTAGTGAGTTTGAAAAATTTTTTGAAGGTCATTTAATTGATAATGAAACTTATTCTGGTGGTCATGTTGAATGTTTGAATGTTGGTATTTATAGAGTTGATATTCCTACTGAATTTAATTTTGATTATAAAGCTTATGAAGAATTAATTAATAATGTTGAAGAATATTTAAATTTTACTTTAGATATTGAAAATAAAGGAAAATATTGTAAAGATGATTTTGAAAATTATGATGAAGTTGTTAATGATATTAAAGATAAATTAAATGCTTTATATGAAATAGCAATTAAAAATAAAAATGCAGCACTTCTTCCTTTAATTTATCATTTAGATGTTGGAGCAATGTATCCTAATATTATATTAACAAATAAATTACAACCAGTTGCAATTGCAACAGAAGAAATATGTTCAAAATGTTTATATAATAATATTGATGAATGTAAAAGACATATGAAATGGGCTTGGAGAGGTGAATTATTTCCATTAACAAGAAGTGAATATGAAAATTTAAAATATCAATATGATTTTGAATTAATGAATAATGAAGATATGGAAATTGGAGAATTAAATGAAGATGAATATAAAAAAAATATAATAAAAAGAGTAAAAACATATTGTAGTAAAGTATATAAACAAATTCATATAAAGAAATTAAAAGAAAAAGAAGGAACAGTTTGTATGAGAGAAAATTCCTTTTATGTTGATACAGTAAGAGATTTTCGTGATAGAAGATATGAATTTAAATACAAAGTCAAAGAATGGAAAATTAAAAATGAAGAAGCTCATAATAAAAATGACCCAGATGAAATATTACATACAAAAAATATGATAGATTTATATGATTCATTACAATTAGCACATAAAATCATATTAAATTCTTTTTATGGTTATGTAATGAGAAAAGGAAGTAGATGGTTTTCAATGGAAATGGCAGCAATGGTTACATATTTAGGTTCACATTTAATAACAGATGCAAGAGAATTTGTAGAAAAATTAGGTAAACCTTTAGAATTAGATACAGATGGTATATGGTGTTGTTTACCAAAAGGTTTTCCTGAA
>JAEEGK010017856.1_pt1 | contig 15415 bp, 12 predicted proteins | sample 8958771 | NCBI WGS metagenome assembly JAEEGK01 (sample SAMN16246547, study PRJNA631951) | gut metagenome | biome: gut microbiome; feature: rumen; material: SC-attached | host: Bos | place: Iran: Karaj | collected 2018-10 | reverse complement strand
TTAAAAAGAAATAAAGCTATATTTGTAATTTCATTTAAACTTTTTTGGGTTTCTTCGGTTTTACCTCCTAAATCTATTGAAGCACAAATTATATAAAATGGTTCAAAATCTGTTATTGTTCTTTTCCAATAAAAAAAATTTAAAATTTTCAAAGATGTTAATATTGTGTTTTGTTTTAATTGTAATAAAATTCCACATTTTATTATAAATTTTGAAAAATAATATCTGATTTTCTTTTCATTCTCATTTGACATATTTATATATAATTCTGATGGAGTTTTATAATTATATGGAATATATTGAGTTTTTAATTTTTCATATAAATTTACTCTGATTGTTGTATCTAATTGAAGTGATGGATGTTTTTCTGAAAGAAAAAGTTCCATTTCTTATATTAATAACATTTTTTTATTTAATTTTTAATTTTTTGTTTTCTTTTTTTATTTATTTTTTAAAAGGCTAAATTTCAATAAATAAAACTTTAAATAATATAATTTAATTAATATAAACTAGATTTATTATATCATTTACTTTTTTGAAACACATTAATTTTATTCTTTTTATTCAATTAAAAGAATAATAACTTAAGCATATTATAGACTATATTATTAGATATTATTGTTAATATTGATAAAGGGCTTTAGTAGATATAAAAGACTTTTATTATAAAGGACTTTTGATATTTTATCAAATACATAAAATGATAATAATCTAGACAAAAGTATTATATTATGATAATATACTGATAGTTTATCTTCAAGAATTTAGAAAATATAATTATTAAGATAATTATATGAAAATAATAGATTTATTCTTCTTAACAAACAATCATTATTATAATTGATTTAATAAAAGTAAAATTTGGATATTAATCGAAAATCTTGAAATTTTTTAAAAAACGAAGAAAGATATTAATTTATAAATGTAAATATACTGAAGAAAAAAAAGAATTTTATAGTATCCTCTTATTCGAAATTTGTTAATAATAATATATATAACATATCCTCAATTAACTTTTACAAAAAATAAATAAGTAAATTAAATTATATAATCAAACTCTTGTTTTAAAATAATTAAAATTTTTATAAGGAAAAAAATTAAAAAAAATATTGAAAAATAAAAAAAAAATTATTAAGGTGCTTTATTCTTATAGATCATATAATCTTTCATATCATTGAATCCGATTTTATAATACATGTTTTTAGCAATGACAGAACTTTCAAGGTAAATTTTATTGACCCCTTTTTTTTTTGCAGAATTTATTAACCAATTTGTAATATCAGTTCCTAATCCATGATTTCTATATTGTGCTCTTACATAAACATTCATCAAATATCCACATTTACCATTTATATTATCTGGAGAAGGCATTTCATTATATAAACAAAGTCCTCCACATCCAACTAAATTATTATCAATATAAGCAAAACAAGCAATATGACCTCCTGTAGGTAATTCTCTTTTATAATAATTTCTGTTTTCTTCTAACAAATTTTTCTTTTCTTCTTCTGACATTGTTTCAAATTCTGATTTGAAAACAACTCCTAAAACTTCCATTCTCATTGAAAGAATTTCATCTAATGAATCAAGACCTACCTCTTCTATTTTTGCTTTCATAATTAATGATATATATTCTTTTAATTTTTTAAATATATTCTTTTTTATTGTAAGTATAAAAAAATATTATGTTAATATATAATTAATATAATAAAAAAATGAATATAAGAAAATTAATTTATTTAAAATATAAATTTATTTTAAGTAAGAAAAACAATATTTAAACAATATTATTCTTTTTATTGAAATTATGCTTTTTAAAAATATAAATTAAATAGAGATAAAATAGTGAAATAAATTCAAAAGAATCCATACAATTGTAAATGGAAGAGATTATTTTTTTTGATTTATCATTTTTTTTGTTTTTTCAAATCTATTTTTTTCTTAGAATCTATATCTTTTTCACTATTTTCTTCTTATTTTATATTTTAACATCTTTTAATTTTTCTTCTTCTTTATTTGAATCAAAGATATAAATTTGAAAAAATTAAAATCTAGAAAAAATTTAAAAATTTTTCTTTTATTAAATTTTAATAATAAAATTGATACTCAAAAATAATTTAAATAACATTTTAATTTTTCTATTCTTTTTTTTCACTACTTTTTTCCATCATTTCCATCTGAGCATTCATTTGAGATGTAGCAATAAACATCTGGAAAGTAGAATAAACATTTAAAGCATCTGTTAAAGTAGGATAAAATTCAGAACAAAACTTTCCATCATTTTCAATAAACTTTTGGCAATTAATTTTAATCATATTTTTCAATTCATCAATATTAGTTTTATTACAATAACCTAATTGATTTTTATATGCATTTAACAATAAACTTTCTTTAGTGCACATTTTACTAAAAGCATATTCTTTATCTTGAGTTAATTTAGCTTTATCTATTTTTCCCATATCTTCATCAATTTCCCATTTAGAAATATCTTTATTCAACCAATGTTTTTCTTTTTTTAAAATTAATTTATTTTTATAATTTAAATATTTATCTCTTGCTTCATCTCTTCTAGAAATCAATTCAGAATAAGAAGTTCCTTCCATTTTAGCAAATTTAAAAAATTCTTTTATATGATTTTTAACAGTAATATTTTGTTTATATAATATTCTACTCCAATTTTTGAAAAAAATACCATATTGTTCATATGTTTTAGAAATTGCTTCTTTCATAGCAACTCTAGTATTTAACATATGTAAAATTTCAAAATCTTTTTGAATATTTTCCATACTTTTTTGAGTTGCATAAAGATTATTATAAAAATCTTTAAGATTATAATTTAACCTTTCATATAATTGATATTGTATTCTAAAATAATTAGCAATATTTTTAAAATATTTTTCATTATCATCTTCAGTAGAAGCTATAGTAACAGTACTAGAAAAAGTTTTAATTTCTTCAATATAAGGTGAAGGTTGAAAAGAAGTTAATTCTTTCATTTTAGCTTCAAATTGATTATGATCAGTCATAGATAAAAAAGCAATTAAAGGTTCACTTGCTTTATAAATTTCATTTTCAATAATAGCAGACATAAATTTTTGTAAAAATTTCATTCTTTTTTCAATAAAGTCTTTTTCAAATCTTCTTCCTCCTGATTTTTTATTTGGAATTGGTGGAACAACATGACCAGTCGAAAATTTAACTAAAACATTTCTTATCAAAAGAAAGTCTGAATATCTTCTAAAAACTATCTAATTCATTGATGGAATTGAAACTTCATAATTTATATAATTTAATATTTCTATTAATTTTTGATTTTAATACTTCAATTACTTTATCATTTAATACACTTTTTTCTAATTTTCTACAATTTATTATTTGTATTTTTGTTATTTTTTCTACTTTTGTTTCTCCCATTTGTTTTATATCACCTTCTATTTTTTGATTTTCATTTGGATTTTTAAATATATTGAGCAGTTAATTAATCATATCTTTCATTATCACTTAATTTAAAACTAAACTTAATTCTACAGATTCTTGTGATTTAAGTAAAGGAGTTTTTTTCATTGATCCAATCCCATATAATTTTAATATTTGAATAAAAATAGGTAATTAATTAGTTTAATTTTGAGAGATAATTTAAGATATTTAATAAGATCTATAAGAAAGTTTTATAAGATTAACTAAAATGAGTGATGAGGCATATACCTATTGTGATGTTTGTGGTAATAGAGCTGTAGTAATGGATTGTGGATGTGTATCATGTAATGTATGTAGATTAGCAGATGAAGTCATAAATGAAGGTTTGCATGGTACTGGGCAAGCAAGAAGAGATAGCTTAGGTGATGATTATAATGATGTCCAAAATGAAATAAATAGAAGATTAGGTTATAGTAAAAGATATTGAATTAATGATTCAAATAAATCTTTTAAATTATAAAATATAAAAATATTTATTATTTAAACTTTTCATAATATTTTTTTCAAAAACTTTTTGCTTCTTTTTTTTTAGCCTCATTAATTTTTAATCTTATGAATAAAATTATTTTTGATTAATTTCAAATTTAGCATTGCCTAATTTTGAACTATAATTTTATTCTATAATATACTAATTTATAACATAATAAAAACTTTTTTTAAAAGAAGTTATAAGATGATTCATTATTATCTTTCTATCACAATTAAAAGGTTGTATGCTATTTAATAATTTTTTAACTATTTTAGTTAAATTTTAGATTTCATCAATTTTTTTATCTTTCATATCTTTTTATTATTCATATGAGTATTATGGAAAATGAATTTAATCCATAATTTAAAAAATAAAGGATATGAATTTTTCAATTATCAAGTTTTTACAAATATTATGGGTTTGGAAAAATTTCACAAAAGATAAATCTGAAAATTTTTCAAGTGATTTAGTTTGTGTAAAAATATAATGAATCATAAATATAAGAAAATTTTTATTAAAAATTAATAAAATAGTTTTAAAAAACTTTAAATAAAAGAAATTGGTGACAAAGATTTTCAAGAAATAATGATTAAAAAATAGTCTTCAAAGTAAAAAATAGAAGTTACAAATAGCAAATACAGAGGAAAATAATATTCTTGAAAAAATATGAAATAATAGTCTTAAAAGCAACAAAAAAATATTGAATGATATGATTTTGAAGAAAAAACATTTAATGATTTGTTTTAAAAATTATTAGGAACAATTTATAAAGATATATTTGAAATTATCAAATATATTTTTTTGGAAACTTAAAAATATAGAGGAAAATATTTTAAAAATATATCAATTAAAGCTTTAAGTGTTTTATATTCAATGAAAAATCCTATAGTTGAAAGCTTACTGGTTATTGGATATAACTTTTAAAATTTTATCTGTTTTAATAAGATGTTTAAATAATGAAATATTTTTCATCTAAATTACCTTTTTTGAATAATGAAGGTAAAAGAGGAGGATTAAATAATTTAGAACAAGGAACAGAAGTTTATTTAACAGAAATGTTAGGATTTGATTATAATGATATTGAAAATGATGATGATGATACTACTGAAGATGATTTAATTTATTTAAATGATATTCAATTTTATTTTTGTTTTAAAAGAATATTTATTTGATTTCTTTAAAAATTTCTACAAAAGTGATTCTTTATATTTAACAGAATATATAAAATTATTACCTAAAGAAGATCAAAAAATGTTTAAAGCGCTTAATATTATTATTGAAGAAAAATAAGTTTTAGAGATTTAATGTTTTTTAGAGTATTTAATTCAAAAAATAAATATTAAATATAAAAAAATATATTTATTATTGTTTTTTAAATAAAAATATAATTTATTAAATCTTTATTAGATTTTAATCTTTTTTATCTTTTTTATTTTTCATTTTATGATATGCTTCTAAGGCTTTATCTTCTTCAGATTTTATACTCATTTTAAAAATAATTTTAGCTAAAATTCCAAATATTAAAGCAGCAATACCTTTAACTTGTATATTTTTCCAAATATCTTCATTTTGAAAATGACTTAAATAATTATAACCTAAATTATTTAAAGCATATTTTCCAATTAAAATAATAACAATATGACCATTTAATTTATTTTCCATATTTAATTTTTGAATACATAAAATTAAAGTAACAATACTTATTTTTTCAAGTAAATCAATATTTGATTGAATAGCAGTTTGAATATATTCCCAAGTAAATTCATCACCTGTTGCATTCATAAAGAAATAGAATAAATATAAACATAATGAATCAGCAAGAGACCAACCTAAAGAAACTGTTAATATTTTTAATCCTTCTTGTTCTTCTGTAAAATTATTTTTCGCTTTTAAACAATAAAATATAAATATTATTTCTGTTGCATTTATCATTGTTTTTAATAATTCTTGAGTTAAATTTTGATTATTTGAAAGTATTTCATTTGTATCAAAAGGTATTATTGTTGCATATAATACCATTTTTGTTATTGCAAACATTGCATAATATAAGAAACTTTTTCCAAAATAACCTCCCGCTTGATAATCACTCCTTATAAATTATAAATATTTATATTTACAATTTTGCACCTGAATAAATTGAATATATTGGTCCATAAGTTAAAGCAAAACAATTCATTAAATGAGTAAATGTCATTTTTTTTAAATGCTTTTTAATTTTTTAATTTGATATAAAACATATAAATTAAATTAGAGAATCTTATTTATCTAATTCATAAATTAAACTTTTCAAAATAAAATAAAAATATAATAAGTCTATTTTAAAAACAATTATAAAAATAAAAAAAAAATGTCAATTTTATCTCCTTTAACAACAAAGAATATAAATCTTAATAAAGAAAATATTATTACAACTCCTTATGAAAAAGTATTATCAATAATTAATGATACAATAAGATACATAAACATGACAAGTAAAACTCAAGGAAAATTAATTAAAGAATTAATTTGGGTTTTAAAAATAATATCAAGCCATTCATTATATACATATGAATTAAAAGAAAATGATATAATAGAAAAATATTCAAATGAAAATCCTGATTTTAAACAATTTGTTGAATTTATAAATGAATATAATGAAGAAGTAATTCAAATGAATAAAAAAACTAATATAATAAATTCTAAAAGTTTCAAAATTTCTAATCAATTACAAATACCTTCTTTTAAATTGAAGAAAAAAAATATATTTAATTCAAATACAAATTCTATTTTTAGAAATAAAGATCATTTAAAAATAAATGATGAAAATTTAACATATTCATATAGTCCTAATGGAATTTTAAAGAACTCAAAAAATTTACAGTTAAATTCTCTAAGAAACGTAATTCAAAATTCAAAACCTTCAAAAATAATAAATTCAAATGATAATTATCAAGATTTAAAAAATTTATATAAAAGTGTTCCTCATTTAAAATCAATGGATTTAACAAAAAAGCCAATTTTAATGAAATTAGAACCTTTTTCAAAAAATATAACATTAACTTCAAATAATGATATAAATTATAATAATAAATATCATACAAATAAAAATTTAAAAGAAATAGTAATAATGCCTGATATAATATATAATAATAATAGTGAAATTCATCCAAAAACAGAATTAAAAAAAAGAACATTACAAAGAATATCATCAATATGTTTCCCATTAAAAACAATAGAAGATTCATTTACAAATTTAAATACTATAATATCAGATAATCATTATAATCCAAAGCAAATATTAGCAAAAGATTTTAACATATTTCAATTAAAATCATTAGTAGGATATGATAATGTTTTACCTTTAATGGGAAAAACAATATTAGAAGCTTTTGGTTTAACAAATGATGAAATAATTCAAACAAATAAATTAGATTCATTTCTCTTTCATGTAAATAAACAATATAATCAAAGTGTATTATATCATAATGCATTACATGGAGCAGATGTAACTCATACAATATGTTTATTTTTTTTAAACAGTAATGCTGAAAAAATTTGTGATACAAATGTTTTAGATATTTTAAGTATATTTATAGCTGCTTTAGGACATGATATAGGACATCCTGGTTTAAATAATGGTTTTCATATTAATGCTTTAACTGAAATTGCTTTAACTTATAATGATATTAGTTGCTTGGAAAATTTCCATGCTTCAAAATTATTTAGATTATTAAGAAAAGAAGAAAATAATATCTTTGAAAAATTTAGTAATGATGAAAGAAGATTAATTAGAAAAAGAATAATTAGTGAAATACTTGCTACAGATATGGCAAATCATGGGAAAGTTTTAAGCTTTATAAAAGCTAAAATATTAGTACAAGTTTTTGAAGGTCAAAAAAAAGAAAAAAAGTTTGAATTATTCACTCAAAAATCAAATAAGAAATTTCAAGAACAACAAGAATTATTAGATTTTTTTGTACATGCAGCAGATTTAGCACATAATACGAAATTATTTAATATATCAATTCAATGGGTAGAATTATTAAGTAATGAATTTTGGTTACAAGGAGATAAAGAAAAGAGTATGAGTTTACCAGTAAGTTTCTTATGTGATAGAGAAGGTTATGATGTTCCTACAAGTCAAGTTGGTTTTATTAAAGGTTTTATTATTCCTACTTTTGATATTTTAGTTTCTATCTTTCCTACATTAAATTATACTATTGAAAATGCAAGAATTAATTTGGGAAAATGGGAAGAATTAGTAAGTCAACATAAAAAAACTGGATGGACTCAGCGTAGCAATAGTAAGAAGAAAACTTCTTCTAAAAATCAAAATTATAGTAATAGTAAGTTTAATAAAAAAAATAGCCAAATGAATATTGGAAATAATATTCAATCTAATAGTAATATAAATAATAAAGGTAATCATGATGACAGTATACTATCTTTAAAACATATTATTTCTTCTAAAAAAAAATTAAAATTATAAATAGAAGAGTTTATTCATGGTTTTTTTATTGAGTTTAAGTTTGTTTAGTGTAATTTTTTATGAATCATATTAAAAAATTTTCTATATTTTTTTACAGTTTAAATTATTTTAAAAATTTTTTTTTTATTTTTGAAATATATTTAATTGATTAGTTTTATATATAAAATAATTCATATTTAAATATATAACTTTACTCTAAAAAAGGTTAAGATTATTTTTTCCAATTTTCTTTTTCTTCTTTAATACTTTCATTTTTAATAATTTCATAAATCACATTTTTTGGAATTACACTTAGAATAGTTCTTGTTTTATTAATATCTTGATTTTCCTTATAAACAATTGGAAAGTTTATAAATATGAAATAAACTGCAACAATTCCAAGAAAAATATAATCAAAAATCTTATTTAAATTATAACAATCATGAAAAAACTTTTCAAAACTAACAAATAAAATATCCATTAATGATTTATAAAAAGGAATTAAAACATTTAAAACAATTAAATTAATATTATTATATTCCTTATCATTGAAAATATTAAAAGGATTTAAACTAGTATATTCTTCACCAAGATAATCAAAATTAATTCCTTTAAATAAAGTTGTTCCATAAGCAAAGTCTAAATAAAAAAATCCTTTATTTAAGGAAGTATTCACTTTATGATAATAATCAAAAGTAATTTCAATAATAATTTTAAGGCAATAAGCATAAATTGGCATTAAACCATAATCTACAATATCATAAGCAAAATCATTACAAGTAATATTTGATAAATTCATACTTTGAAAATAAACACATAATTCAGTAGTTAAATTCTCTATTATTATTGTTGATACATTTCCAGGAAGTCCTTTTTCTGTTATATTACCATAAATTTCTAATTCTAATTTTCTTATTTGATTAAAATTATTTTTAAAATATGATAACATTGTATTTATATCAATTTTAATTGATTTTAAATATAATTCATAACCTGCATTAATTAATTTATCATCCATATAATTTATATTTTTTAAAAAATATCTTTCTTGTTCTAAAGATAATACATTTATTAATGCTGAGTTAAAAAATTTAATATTACTATTATTTGCTAAAAGAATAAAAATTAATATTATCAAAAGTAAAATTAAATTAAATATTACTGTGATTAAAATATCTTTTTGAAAAGATTTATTTTTGAAAATATTTTCTTGTTTAAATTTAGATATTTTATTATTTTTAAAAGAAGAACTATGAGTTGATTGATTTTCTTTAATACTTAATAAAGTTTCTTCATCATCTTCAGAACTATCAGAATTTAAAAAATCTTGTTTTTGATTTAAAGTATTTTTATCTAATTGAATTTTAACATATTTTTGACATCTTGAATTCATCATTTTTACTGTATCAATATCAATTTTATAAAAATAATTTAAATACTTTTCTTTTTCTCTTATTGTTTTTATCATTCCTAAAACACAAATACAAATAATAATGATTTCAAATAATAAATATAAAATAAAAATAATCCATAAATATACTTTTTTATCTTTTGAAATTTCATTTATTTCATCTAAATAATATTGATTTAAAACTGACATTTCATCTGCAATTATATGATAATTGGAAGTTATATATTGACTTGAAGGATGTAAAAAATTTTGAAAAGATTCTTCTAAGTTAATAAAATACAAAGAATGATAAAAAAAAATTTGAACAGCAGGAATCATTGTAATATATTTTTCAGCAAATAAATAAGAATAATTCCCAGTATACCAATGTAAATTTAATTTAAAAACATAATTTTTAATAATTTGTTCTGATTTTTTTGAAATTTTTGGTTTTTCATAAATAAAATAATCTAAATCTTCTTCTGCTTTTAAATACAGTTCTGCAATTAAGTTATATAAATATTGAGAATATTCTTTTCTATCTTTAATATAAGTATTATTAAAATTTGGATTTTTAATTAAAATAAATCTTGTAAGATAATAACATGTTAAAAGTATATCTTCAGTAATTGAACATTGAATATGAACATAAGATGATAATTTATATATTTTTTTTATTGATTCTCGTATTTGAGAAAAAGTTATATAAGGAATAATCAATAAAATAATAAGAGAAATTAAATTGAATAATAATAAAATTTTTATACTATCATTTATTAAATGAGGATAAATTAAATTTTTAACTACAATATTTTTTCCAAAATTTTTAGAAGGTATTATTTCATTCTTAACTCTTTTATTTGTTTCTAAATTATATTTATTTATTGTTTCTTTACCATTTTTAATTTCACTCTTATTTAAACTTAAAGTTTTTGTTTTATTTTTTTCTCCATTCATTATTTCTTCTACTTTATTTTCAAATTGAATATTATTTACATCAGTAAAAGAATGAATATTAAAATCATATATTTTAAATTTAATTTTAGAAATATTAACTTTATAATAATCTTGATAATTAGTATGATCTTGTTTAAATATAGATTTTTGATTAATAATATTTTTATCTTTTATTATATTATCACTTAAAGAATTTTCTTCATCTTCTTCTTCTTCATATTCATCATATTCTTCATTAGATTCTTCAGAAGATGATGCATTAAAACTTTCTTCATTAATTATATCTTTTTCTAACTTAATATCATCTTTATATTTCTTTTCAAAAAATTTTTGAATTGAAATATATTCTTCATCTTCTTTTAAATCAAATTTATTTTTTAAAAAAAAAATCTTTTCTTCAACATTAAAATTTATTTCTTCATCAGTTGAAGGAATAAAATCAGGAGATATTTTGAAATTTTCATTTATATTTTGAAAAGTACTTTTTCTATTGGAAGTAGACTTTCTGAATTCAAGAAAATTTTCAATATATTCTAATTCAAATCTATATCCTATTATTTCATTTAAAATAATTATAGGAAAAGTACTACATTGGAATTTTTTATTATTTTTCCATGTTATAATTTTTCCTGTATCATTTATAAAAAGATTATTTAAAATATTAATTTTTAACTCTAAATTATTTGTTTCTTGTTCATTTTGATTTGTTATTTCTTGATTAAATTCATTAATAAATTGAACAATTTCATAATTTCCATTTAAAAAATTTGATTCAAAGTCTAATAAATTTAAACAATTAGGAGTAAAATTCTGAATATTAAGTTTATTATTTATTATTATAAAACATTTATTTCTTAAACTTTCGTTGTTTTTGTCAACACCATCAGATAATTTTAAAAAAAACATAGTATGATTATTTTCATCATGAATAATACCAATATCAGTAAAAACAGGAACAAGAAATTTTGCATAATTTCTAAATAAAACAAAATATTCTTTTAAATTATTTAAATTATTATTTAAATTTGTAATATTCTTAATTTTATCTCTTAACATAATTTCATGTTTTTCTCTCATAAAATCAGGTAAAATAATATTCATATTTTTTCCTATTAAATCTCCATCAGAATAACCTAATAATTCACAAACTTCTAAAGATATTTTTTTTATTATTCCAAAAGAATCTCCAAAGCCATTAATAATTATAAATTGATAATCTGGTTTAGATTCTAAATAATTTAAATCTAAAAAAGCTTCTTTAAATTTTTCATTATCATCTATATAATTATTATTAATTATTTTATTATCTTCTGATTCATTTAATATTTCTGATACAAAATTTGAATATAAAAGATTTATTTTTTTTGTACTTAATCCATTTAAAACTAAAGAATTATATTTTTCTTTTATTGTCTTTCTCATTTCATCAATTTTAATTCCTAAATTTTTTAATTGATTAATATCCATTGATTCATTTTTAGTTAAAAGTAAATTCCAAAATTGAGAATAATGAGATGATATTTTTTGAATTAAAGATAAAATTTGTTTAGTTTGAAAAGCAAAAGAAATATGTGTTTGTTCTATTCCCATTTCAATTCCTCTTTCTTCTAAATTTCTTTTAATTCTATAAATAAAAAAAGATTCTGAAAAACTTAAATTTTCTATCTCTGATGCTTTTTGAATAGTTCTATAACTTTTTTGATATTTATATAATTTTTCCATTTGAAAAACTCCATAATTAACTAATAAAATAGGACTATTTTTAAAAGTATTTAAAGCATTTTTATATAAATTATCTATATGTTGATATAATATAAAATCTATTTCTGAATTATTTTCTCCTATTTCTTTTGTTTGTTCAATAATTTTAGCTAAGTTATCAATATTTTTTATTTGTTTTACTTTATTAATTTTTGAATAATAATATGAATAACTTATTATATTCATAATACTTTCTCTATCTTTATTTTTTGATTCAATTGCTTTAATAAATAATCTTAAATTATTATAAACTTCAATATCTTTTATTGGTTCACTCATTGAAATATCAAAAGTATTATTTTCAAAATATAATATCATTAAAATATATAAAACTGAACTTACTAAAAACATTGGTAATAATCCATTAAAAGAATAATTTTTAATAAAATTTCCAATAAATAATAATACACAACCCCAACAAAAAATAAGATTTAACATAAATTTAAAAAGAATTAAAGTACTATTATGATTATTCTGATATTTTCTTTCAACAAAAAAAGAATAACAACAAATTAAAGAAGTTATTAAAAAAGAAATAATACAAATATTTAAAATATCAACAACACAACAAATTTCTAATAATATTAATGTTATTACTTTACAAACCATCATAACACAAGATCCATTTATTATTAAATATTTAGAAATAGAAGCTGAAAATTTATCTGTTTTATTAAAAGATAATGATAAAAATAAATATGAAAGTATTATCATTACCAAAGCACAAAAAGAACATATTACTAAAAAAATAATATGAGTTTGTCCCCAACAAGGAAATTTTTCATTAAAATATGGAACACTGTCACAAACAATAATAGTGAAAAAAATTTCTACGAATTAATTATAATACATTTTACCTTGTAAAGGAATTATTAAAATTGTACTTATTATTCCCATTGAAAATCTTAAAGTTCCCAAACAAAATTTTTTATATTCAATATTTTTCCCATTAAAAGAAAGTAAAATTAAGTAAATATAAATTATTAAAACTATTAAAATGAATAAGCAAAAAAGTATTGTTGAAAAAAGAAATAAATTTTGATTATAATTAAAATAATGTAATAATCTAAAATATTTGAAAAATTCAATCATTTTAAGTAAAAGATTTGATTCTTTCCAAATAGGAATTGTCTATAAATATTAAATTGTTATTTACTAACCCATTCATTGTTAAACTCAAGTTTTGAAAAATTTCAATTATTGAAAATATTATATCTATTATATAATTAGATGAATAAGAGCTATACACATTGTAAATAACATTAAAGTTAGATTCTTTGATTTTTTGAAAAAATGGATTCATTTTTTTAATATATTTAGAACATATTTTTCAATTATGTCTAAGAATTTTTTTATTTATTTTTAAAAATAAATATTTGAATTTTTTTAAATTTAAGAAATTTAAAATGTAATAATTTCTTTTTTTAATAATCATGAAAATCATTTTATATTATATAATTATATAAAGTTTATTAACTTTCTATTGACTTAATTTTTTTTTGTTTAATCTTTGCAAAAATTAAATAGTTTTAATTAAAGTTTAAGTAAAATTGAGTTATTATCTTAAATTAAATTCTTATTAATGATTGATATTTATATTCAATGAAAGAACTTTGAAAAAGAAAAAGGTTATATTCAATGAATTAATATTCATTAAAATTCAAATTTTCTCTAAAATAAATAAATTATTAAAATATTCTTTTAACATTTTCCTTTTCCAATTATCAATTATTATTATAATCTTATTAATTAATAAAACTATAAAAGATATTTGAATTAATAATTATAAGCATTAACATCATATTCAATAAATGAAAAATAATTAACTAAAAATTTTATATAAAAAACAATGATAAAAAATACGAATAAATAAAAAAATGATATCTCCAAGAAATAATTTAATGTTCCTTCTCTTCATTTTCCCATCAATATTATCGAATATTGAATTTGTGACATTAAAAGATAAAGAAGGAACATTTAGAAGTTCAACAAATAACACAGTAGTTTTTTTTGCAGATGTATCAAGTTATGAAAGTGGAGATTATATAAATATGAAAGCAACAACAAATGATAATATAAATTTATTTTCAACAAGTTTTTTAAGTTCTCCAACTCCAAAAGCTTATGAAAATGAAGTAACACAACTTATTGAAGCTTTATATGAAAAAGATAAATCTAATTCAAAAACAATATATCACTTTAAACAAGTTATAAGAAATGGAACTTTAAAATATATGGCAATTAAAGTAGATGCGGTTAATTATTTTACTAATGGAATTAACATTGAAGTTAAAGATGCATCTAATAGTAAAATTATTTTAATTATTTCTGGAATATTAGTCTTTTTAGCTATTATTCTTATTATTGTAATTAGTGTCTTGTTTTGTTCTCAAAAAAAAACAGATGATGTAATTATTAATTCAAATAAGGAGAATATTAAAATACAAAATGAAATAAAAAATATTCAATGTAAATGCAATGATGTTGTATCAAAAGGTCATTTACAAAGTCAATCTAGTAATATTCATGTTTTAGATAATGACATTAAAAAATGTGAAAATTTCGATGTTTAATTTATATATATAATAAATATTAATTTAAATAAAGGTTAATTGTGTTATTATAGTATTTAAATTGGGCATAATATGATATGGTATTTAAATTTATAATAAATAAGTTTTATTTTTAAAATGTTAATTTTTCTTTCACATAAATTTATAAAAGAACTTTATTATTTTTAAATTATTCTTTCATTTTTTTTTTAATTTTTAAAGTTAATGTTATAATATAGATTTAACCAATTTAATTATACTATTTAATTCTTAATTACAAACAAATTATTTATTTATTATACAAAAATTTATTAATTAATAAATATTTTATTATATATATTCATCATTTTTCTTAATTTTAT
>JAEEGK010017854.1_pt1 | contig 15416 bp, 10 predicted proteins | sample 8958771 | NCBI WGS metagenome assembly JAEEGK01 (sample SAMN16246547, study PRJNA631951) | gut metagenome | biome: gut microbiome; feature: rumen; material: SC-attached | host: Bos | place: Iran: Karaj | collected 2018-10 | reverse complement strand
GAAAATATGCAAGTTGTAAAAAGATTTGGTGAAAAACATTTAGAAAGATTAAATAGAGAATATTTAAAATCAAATATAATAAATTATAATATTGAAAAAATGAAATTAATTTAAATAAAATAAATAATAATATTATTACCATAATAAATTCAATAATATTTTTTCTTTTATTTTCAATAAATAATTAAAATAATTATAATTTAAAATTTAATTTTCAATAATTTTTTCCTCCAAATATAGTATAATGATTATAATGTCCAGGTCCAGGAGTTATTTTTTTATTAAAATTAATTACATTATTAACTCTTTTTCCCATTGTTTTTGCTAAATTACTATTAAAATTACCAGTTAAAACTTTTCCAGTTCCATTAAACATTGAAAAATTTTTTAAATCATAAGCATTTGGGGCAGGTATATCATTAACATTTGATTTAGATTCATTAAATCTTTCAGATGAATAAGAACCAAAACATGAAATAGAAGGATTTAAAAGTGTTTGATATCTTCCATTAAGACCTAAAGAATTATGTTCTTTTATATAACTTCCTGGACCAGGAGAAAATTGTTTTAATAAATTACTACTATAATACCTTTTACCCATTGTATATTTTGGTGAAGGATTATCTAACCCAACTAAAGGTTTAATATTATATTGTCCAACTGCAGGATAATTTTGTTCATAGCTTATTTCTGGTTTTAACATCTTTGTTTTTTCATCTTCATAAATATGTCTTCCAAATGAATATTTTGGACTTTTTGGTAAATGAATATCACCTTTTATTATATTATAATCATTATATTTATCAATCATTGATGGATAATAAGATAAAATTGTAGGAATATTATATTTTTTTGTATTATTTAAAATTAATTTTTTTGGTTTATAAAGCATTAAATTTTTTTCTTGAGTTGATTTTAATTTTTCATATTTTTCTTGTAAATAAGAATTTTTTAAAGGATGTTGTGTGAAATTCCAAGATGAATTTAAAGGACTAATATTAGTTGAATATAAATAATCATTATATAAAGATTCTTGATTATAAATATTTGAAGTTTGATCTTCAACATTTGTATTTAATAAATTTTTTCTAATAGTAGATTTTTTTAAGCTTAACATATTTATTTGAAAATATATTATAATAATTATTAAAAAAATTTATATTAATGGTTAATTCATTATTATATTTATTTATATTAATTTTTTCTTTTAAAAAATATTTTTTTTTTCAAGTTTATTATAATTATTTCTATTTTAATGAAGAATATTCCATTTCAATTTATAATAATAATAAATTAAATGAATATTTTAATTATAATAATAAATATCAAAATTTATGCGATTGTTCTATGATTGATATTTTTACTTTAAATGAATCAGTTAATAATATAACTTTTATTATTACTAATAATTCAAACGAATTTAATGAATATAATAATTTATTTTCAATTGTAAATATTTCTAATGATAATAAAAATTTAATTAAATTAAGTTATAATGTTTCAAAATATAATGAAAAATTATATATAAATATTTCTCATCAATGTTTAAATTATGATATTTCTAAAAATTGGGGAATAACTAATTTAAACATTGCTAATCAAACTAATATTTCATTTATTAAATATTGTAATATGTCAAATAATAATTATTACTTATCATTTTTTAGTCATATTATTTCGACTATTATTAGTTTTATTATTGCAACATTATTTTTATATCTATCAACAAATTCAGAAATGAAAATTGTTTTTAAAAAACAAAATTCAAATGGAGAAATAAATATAATTTCTAGTATATTTTTAGTATTAACTGGATCTACTGTTTTAATTGTAACTTTCTTTTTAGGAAATTATCAATTATTTCAAATTATTTTATCTATAATTATATTAAATCAAATATTATTTTCAATTTCAATGTCAATGGAATCATTTTATTTAAAAAAAGAAATATATAACTATAAATATTTATCATTTTTACAATATAAAATATATAAATCAAAATCAAATAATAAAGAATATTATTTATATCAATTATTAATTTTTTTGTTTGTTTTTATTTTAATAATATTATATTTAATATCAAAACATTGGATATTAAATAATATTATGATATTTTTTTTATGTTATACAATATTATTAATTTATCGAATTAGAAGTTATAGAATTTGTTTAATTTTTTTAATTATTACTTTTTTATATGATGTATTTTGGGTTTATATATCTCCTTATATTTTTAAAGGAAATAATGTAATGGCTTATGTTGCAACATCAATAAATTTACCTATTAAATTAGAAATTCCTATTTTTTTTGTTAAAAATCCAATAAGAAAATGTGTTATATTAGGATTAGGTGATATTATTATTCCAGGATTTACTATTAAATTTTTTAAAAGATTTGATTTTATTCAAAATACAAATATTTATTATAATTTGGGAATTAAAATGTTTATTTTAGCTATAAATTTAAGTGGTTTTTTTGCTTTATTTTTTAATTATCCTCAACCTGTTTTATTTTATATGGGACCTATTTTATTAATTAGTAGTATTTTAGTTGCTTATAAAAGAGGTGAAATTTATAATATTTGGAACAGTGATAAAATTGAAGATAATTTAACATTAAATGATTTAAAAAATAGATTTAATTATTTAAATATTAATGTGAATAATTTAGATATTGAAAATAATAAAATTGAATTCCAAAATAATACAGATTTAAATAATATTGAAAATTATAATATAAATTCAAATAAAGATTATGATCAAATAATAAAAAATATATTAAATGAAGAAGATGAAAATAATTTTGAAAATGAAGAAAATGAAGAATATGAACCTAATCATAAAATAAATAAATCAATTGAATTAGAAGAAAATAACCAATAAAAACATAATTAATAAAATTATAAATATTTTTTTATAAATACTTATATAATATAAAAGTAATATATATATAAAATAATGTAAAAATTAATAATAAATTAAAATAATTTTTAATGGCAACTTCCAATTTAGAATTTAATGAAAATCAAAAAAATGAATTTTCTAATAATAAATTATATAATAAATCTTTACGTTCTCATTTAGCTCCAAATGGAACTTTAATTTATTCAATCAAACCTGAACCATTTAAAAATCCTTCTTTAGGTTTATTAAAATTAAACAATAAAAATAAAGCAATAATGATAGATACAAGAAGTGCTTCAAGTCATAATAAAATAATTTTTCCTAAAACTCAATCAGTTAAAAATAAATCTAATTATTTTAATAAAAGTCAAAAAAATATTAATTATTTTGATGATGAAGAACAAATTAAATATAATTTTAATCAAACTTTAGATACAATTCCAAATTTTCCTTTAAATTATCATCATTTACCTCAATCAAAAGTTGGAAGAAGTATTTATCAAACTTTAACCACAAAAAAAAATGAATTTTTAGATATTGTAAATAGACAAAAAGAAATAGATAAATTAAATAAACCTAATTTATTAAAAAGACAAGAAATTATGGAAAATATTGAATTTTCAAATTTTTTTCATAGAAGAAAAAATTTAGATGATATAATACAAAATAATAGTATAAAATATCCTAAATTTTCTACATTAAATAGCCATTTATCTACAAGTTTAAAAGAAAGATATTTTTCAATTATGAAAAATTTGTATTTTTTAAATGATTTTATTGAAAAACATCCAGATAATGAAGAACAAATATTAAAAGAATTTTTAATTAATCATGGAATTTTTGATATGGAATATTATAACATAGAAAAATTAAATAATTTTTCAAAATTTTTAAAATTAGATTTTACAATTGATTTGAATTTAAATTTTAAAGAAAATTTAATTAATATTTTAAATGGTAAATATAAATTAAATAGTAATAAAAAAACCACAAATAAGAATTTATTAAATAAATCAACAAATATAAAATATTATTATAAAACATTTAATAATAAAAAACCAATTAAAAAAATAGGAAAATTAAGAACAAATTTAGAATATCAAAAAAAAATGAATGAAAGTAATTTAAATAATAATGAATTGGATTTAATAAATAAACCAAAAGAAATAATTGATTTAATTGAAAATGAATTTAATCAAGAATTAGAAAGAAGAAAAAATATTTATAGAAAAAATTTAAAAAGTTTCAGAACTAATATTAATTTTAAAAATGAAAAATTATATGGAAAAAAAAAATCAGATTATGATTACAACGAATTAAAAAAACAAAATAAATTAACAGAATATATTTGTTTAACCAAAGCAAAAAATAATTATGAATTAGAAGAATTAAAAAAAAAATATAATTATAATATTTAAATTTAATAATAATATATTAATTTTTCTAATATTATTATCTAATAATTAATTTTTATATTTCAACTGGTTCTTCAGTTAAAGATTCATATTTACTTCTCTGTTTTTTTTTATTTGCTTCAGACATTTCTAATTCATTAATAGGCAAAGCACCCATATTTCTAATATCTTCCTTTTCATATTTCAAAACAGTTTTCTTTTCATTATATTTATAATAAAAGAAAATTAATACAATTAATGCAATTATTATTAATACAAATAAAATATAAACAATTATACTTTTTGAAGGATTTATAATATAAATTTGTTCAGGTTGAAATGTAAAAATTTCTCCTGTTTCAATGTTTGTTAATAAAACATTCATATAATAATTTTTTTTATTTTCTAATCCACTAACTTCAATATTATCATAATTATATTTAATTTTTAATTGTTTATAAAATTCATTATTTTTTAATTCTTTATATTTTTCGCTCAAAAAACAAGTAGATTCAAATAATTTAAATTCATCATATTTATCAGTTAATAAAAATGTATAAGTAAAATTATTTAAATTATTTAGAATTTTTAAATCAAATAAAAATTTTTGAGGAATTTTTATTTTTATTTTTCCTTTTCCTAAATTCTCATAATATAATAAAGTTTTACCTGAAATATATTTATATTTTTCTTTAGTTGTTGAATAATAATATAAAGTAAAATTAATATCTTTAACATTTGTATCATTTTCTTCTAAAACATTTTTTAAATTTCCTTCATCGATTCCCCAAACTGATAAATAATAATCATAATTTTCTGTATTTTGAATAGTTATAATTTTTTTTCCATTTAATTCAGTTATTTTTGAATCCATTTTATCATATTTACTTAATTCTTGACTAGAAGTTAATTTATTACTTACAGAATAGTCAAAATTTCCATTACATGATGATATATCAATCACAATTAAATCATCATCTTTATTTTTTTTTATTAAATTAAAAACAGTTTTATCTTTACCATCACTACTAACTGAATAAAAATAATACATATTTTGTTCAGTTTTAATTCTTTTGTAATTATTAACATTAGGAGTAATCATAATATAAATTTTTTCATTTCCATAATTATAATAATAATAATTATCTATTTCAACTTTAAATAAAATTCTTGCATATTTTTTTGTTTCATTTATTTGTTTTAAGGGATTTTCTATTTTAAATGAAATTTGATTTAATATTTCACTACTAACATCTGTCAAATCATAATTACCATCAGATGGTAAAGAATATATATAAGTATCATTAATATTAGTACTTAATTTATCTACAATATTTATTTTAATGTATCCTCGAATTAATTTATTTTGAGATTCATTTATTATTGTTAAAATAACTTCATCATAATCAATTAAAAAATCAAAATAACCGAAAAAATAATTATTTTTCATAATATAAGTAGATAATTTAGAAATAGGAACTCTTGTAAATTCTTCATCAAAATTTAAATGTATAAAAAACACACAATTTTTTTTTGGATAAACTTTAAAATAAATATAATGAAATATTCCATCATTTTTATCAATACTTGAACCATATTGATTTTCACCATTTTCATCTATTGTAAACTTATCTAATTCTTTATAAACAGTAGTATAATTTTTTGTTTCATAATTATATTTAGTATCGTTTATATAAATAGTTACATCTGCAGAACCACTATATGCTCTTAATTGATAATTTAAATCATTAAATTTAAAATAATAATAATAAAAAATTGTTGTTGAATTTGGACCTGATTTTAAATAATATAAATTATCTTTTTCTGTATAAATATATTCCATTTTATTCCAATGTCTATTATTTATTTCTTCATTTGTTCTTAATGGCATTACATTAAGATCAAATAAACTTTTTTCAAAACATTGAACATTCACCATTATTACACTATCTAATGTATATTTTGCTTGATCTTTGGTTAATTTCATTCTTACATAATTTTGTCTTTTTCCATTTGTATAATCAAAATTATTAATAGAAGGTAGATCCATCATAATTTGATCTAAATCTCCTTTTTCATATAACTTTCCATATATTTCTCCACTTCCATAAGTATATTCAATGAAAAATATAATTTCTCTATCATATGTTTCACTTATATAATTACTATTAATATTTTCATACAAAAAATAACATGAATCATCCTGATTTTTACATTCACATCCTCCAGGGTACCCCTCAGATATATAAGTTAATTTTATATCTTTATCACTTACATATAAATCATATAATGTATCATCATATCCTTTTATCATTATTAAATAATTTCCTTGTAAATCATTTATACCCTGAGATGAGAAAAAACTATCTTCTTTTGATATATCTAAAAATTCATTATTAACTCCTGAAGACTTCCAATTATATTTATCTTCCGTTGGAAAATCATTTCCATAATTAACATATATGTCTCCATTCCCTTCTTTATTACTCATTGATATATATAATCTGTTTGTATTAGGATTTGCTTTCACTTGAAAATATTGTGTTTCTCCTTTTGTTATAAAATAATTATATTTTTTATTCATTTGAATATTTTCACTTCCTTTTGCAAAACTTAAATAATATAATATATTATCTGTTGAATATGATACACTATCTCCATATATTGTTAATAATAATTTTTTATTTTTAGTTTCTAAATTTTCAATATCAGAATAAGGAATTATTAATATTCTACTTTTACTACTATAAGTTAATTTACCTGTATAATTATATGAATTTTCGTCAGGATAATTATCACCTAAATTATTTGCTATATTAACAAATATTCTTCCAAATCCTTCGACAAACATAATATTTATTCTAAAACCTAATTCTTTATCAGGTAATGAATCTATATAATAATAATGTTTTTCACCAATTGATATATTTTTTTTTATTTGTTCTCCTGGTTCTAAATTCATAGGAATAATTGAAGGTTCTTCTTTATTAATTATACAATTGAATAATAAAAAAAAATAAATGAAAGAATAAAAATTAACCATATTTTTAAATAAATGATAAATTTTTTTTTCCAAAATAAAATATTTTAATAAAATATATATTAATAAAACAATATTAATTATATATATAATAAATATATAATATATTTAAAATATAATACACAAAATTTACCTTTTCATTAATATAAAAAAATTTATATAAAATCCAAATTTCAAAAAAAATTTATTTTTTATATTAAAATTAATTTTCATCATTTGTTTCATTTTGTTTTTTTCCTAATAAATAATCTTTATGTTTCTCTAATTCATCATCATAATTAATTTCAACAGACATAACTCGTTTTCTTTTATTTAAAGATAAATTAATATCTTCAAAATCTAAATCAATATCCATTTCATTAGTAATATCTTTATCATTTAGCATACTTCCTTTTAAACATATACCTTCATCTATCCCAATAATATTTTCATTATCTAAATCATTTTTTTCTTTTTTTTTTCCTTGATTATGAACATGACATATATATTGACCTGTATTATGAGGAGATTGCGGTTTTTCAATTAATTTTATAAATTTATTATCATAATCTAAATTTCTCCAAAATTTTTCTTTTGCAATAAAAGATTTTCTATTATTTATAGTATTATTTTTTTCTTTTTTTCTTTTATAATTATTATTATAATTCAATTTAAATGAATTTCGAAATTTAGGTGAAAGTTTAAAATTATTATTATTATTGGATGATTTAAAATTATTTGATAACAAAGAAGAATAATTTTGACTTAAAGATAAATTATTTTTTTTAATATCTAAATTTTCTTCTTCACATTTTAAAAAAAAATCACTATTTTTATCATTTTCATCTAATTCAAAATTATCATTTTCCATTTTTTTTTAATTTCATTATTAAAAAACCTTATATATATATAAAAATATATTATTTATATGAAATTAAATTAATATTAATATAAATATATTATAATTTTTAAATTATTATTTTTAATATCAATAAGTTTTTAAATATTATATTAAAAAATACAAAAAAAAAAATAAAAATTATTTTTTAATATAAAAATCTATTTTATTTATTTTATTTATAAATGTTAGATTTATTACTTATTCGAGCAGATAAAGGAGGAAATCCTGAAATAGTTTATGATTCCCAAAAAAAAAGATTTAAAAGTACAGAAATTGTAGATAAATCTATCGCATTAACAAAAGAATGGAAAGAAGTTCGTTCAAAGGCCGACACAGCAAAAATGAACTTAAATGCAACTCAAAATGAAATTAAAAAGAAAAAAAAAGAATCTAAAGGCCAAGATCCCTGTACAGAACTTCTAGCAAAAAAAGAAGAACTAGAAAAAGAAGCGGATGAACTAAATAAATCAGCCGATTTAAAATATGCAGAATTAAAAAAAATCTATAGTCAAGTTGGTAATATTTTAGACCCTGAAGTTCCAATATCAAACAATGAAGATGATAATAAAGTAATATGTACTTGGGGAGAAGTAGATAAAAACAGAAAAATAGATGACACCCCAGGTAATGCACATCATTATAAGGTATTACAATGGTTAGGAGGGTATGATCAAGATAGAGGAGTTAAAATTGCAGGTCATAGAGGATACTTTTTATTAGGTCCTGGAGTATTATTAAATCAAGCTTTAATTCACTATGGTTTAAAATTTTTAGCTTCTAAAGGATATACACCTGTTCAACCTCCCTATTTCATGAAAAGAGAAATTATGGGAGAAACTGCAGAATTAGCTGATTTTGATGATATGTTATATAAAGTTCAAGGAGAAAAAGAAGATGACTTTTATCTTATTGCAACAGCAGAACAACCTATTAGTACTATGTATAGAGGAGAATGGTTGGAAAAAAAAGATTTACCTAAAAAATATGGAGGTATATCTCCCTGTTTTAGAAAAGAAGCAGGAGCTCATGGAAAAGATACATGGGGTATATTTAGAATACATCAATTTGAAAAGGTAGAACAATTTGTTATATGTGCTCCTGAAGATTCAAAAAAATTTCATGAAGAAATGATAAAGGTATCTCAAGAATTTTTCGAGAGTTTAAAATTACCTTATAGAGTTATAAGTATTGTAAGTGGAGCCTTAAATAATGCAGCTGCTAAAAAATATGATTTAGAAGCCTGGTTCCCTGGTTATGGAACTTATAGAGAATTAGTTAGTTGTAGTAATTGTACTGATTATCAAAGTAGATCTGCGGAAATTAGATATAGAACTGGAAAAAAAGATGAAAAAACATATGTTCATATGCTTAATGGAACTTTATGTGCTACTGAAAGAGCTTTATGTTGTATTTTGGAAAATTATCAAACTGAAAAAGGATTGAATGTTCCTGAAGTTTTAAGACCTTATGTTGGAACAGATTTTATACCTTATGTTGAAGAATTGTTACCTGGATATAAAAAACCCGAAAAGGAAAAGAAAGGTAAAAAAGAAAAAAAAGATGGAGAAAAAAAAGACGATGAAAAAAAAGAAGATGAAAAAAAAGAAGATGAAAAAAAAGAAGATGAAAAAAAAGAAAATGAAAAAAAAGAAGATGAAAAAAAAGAAGAAGAAAAAAAAGAATAAATTTTATTAAATATTAAATTTATTAAATTTTATTTTGTTAAAAAAAATTATTTCATATTTTTAATTTAAATTAAATATATATTTAAATAACTTATTATTAAAACCATTTAAAAAATAATAATAATAAAAATAAATGTTTCAAGATGAAAAAGTTCAAGAAGAAGAAGTAGTAAAAGGAGACCCATGGAGTGTAATTCCAATAAAAACAAGTAAATATGCAAAAGAATGTATAGAAATAGTTTTATCAAAACGTAAAATAACCGAACTAGTAAATTTTGAAGCATTCAAAAATTTAGAGGCATTATGGCTAACAAATAACTGTTTAACATCTATAAATGGTCTTGATGAAAATTTTAGAATAAAAATATTATGTTGTGCCCATAATAGAATAACAACATTAGAAGGTTCAATTTCTTGTATGAAATTTTTAGAAACATTATATCTTAATGATAATAAATTAAAAAATTTAGATAAATGTTTGACATATTTAAAAAGATTTTCCTTCCTTAAAAATTTAAATTTATTTAATAATCCAATCGCAGAAGAACCTGAATATCGTCCAAGAGTAATTGATGCATTAAAAAGTTTAAAAATATTTGATAGACATATGATAACAACAATTGAAAGAATAAAAGATGAACAAATAGTTCGAGAATTTAATGATCCTTTAAATAAAAAAATAGTAAAAAAAGACAAAAGAAAAAAAAATTTAAAAGTTTATGAAAATTTTTCAAATTTAGAAAAAGATTTAATAAGAGAAACTAAACAAATAGAAAAAGAAAGAAAAATAAAAGAAGAAGAAAAAAAAAAAATTGATGAAGAAGTTGTTAATAGAGAAAAATATCCAAATGGATATATACCATATAATAAAATTATGTATAGTAATTTTGAAAAATATTATGATAAAAAACAAGTTTTATGTCCTGAATTAGAAGATAATGAAACAGATAGATTATTTAATAAATATGATAGAGCAAATACAGGAAAAATTAAAAAAGAAGATATTCAAATGTTATTTTTTGATATTAAAGATTTGTTACAAAATCGAGGAGTTGAATTTAATGAAAATAAATTAATTAATCATATGTTAAATTTTTATGCGCAAAGTGGAGAATTAGTAACGAAAGATGATATTAAAAAATGCTATGGAAAAATATTACATCAATATAAATCTAATTTATTAAAAGAAAATGTGGTTATTTCTAATTTGGATTATTTAAAAAAAATTGCTATGGAAAATGTAAAAGAAGATAATAATAAAATTAATAAAAATGTTAATGTTGGTCCTCAAAGAAGAGATATTTTTAATATTAAATGTATTACAGATAAAGAAAAAAGAGAAGTTATTTTAAATGAAAATAAATTAAAAAAAGTTTAAATTAATATTTATAATTATATAAAATTTTATTTTTTTAAATATATTTACATTCTTTTTTATTATTATTATTATAAATTATGTTTTTAATTAAATATTATTTTTTTCTTTTTGTTTGTTTTTTTTTAGGTTGTTCTTTTTTTTTAGATTGTTTTTCTTCTAATTCATTAATTTTTTTTGTTTTTTTCGTTGTTTGAATTTTTTCTTCTTTAATTTCTTCAATTTTTTTTTTCCCTCTTCCTCTGCCTTTCACAGGTTTTATTTCTTTTTCATCTTCTTCTTCTTCTTTTATTTTAATATTTTTTTCTTCTTTTTTTTGTGTTTTTTTATCATCTTTTTCTTTTTTTTTTATTTCTTTTTTTTCTTGTTTTTCTTCTTCAATTTCCATTTTAATATCTTCTATTTTTTCTTTTGATATATCTATTTTTTTTCTTCTATTTTTTTTATTCAAATCTTCTTCTTCTTTTTTATTTATATTTATATTTTTATTATCTTCCTTTAATTTAATATTTTTTTCATCTTTTACATTTTCTACTTTTAAATCTTCCTCATCTTTTTTATTATTATTATTTATTTCTTCTTTTTTATTTTTATCATTTTTATTTAAATTTTTATCTTCATTATTTTTATTTAAATTTTTATTATCATCTTTATTTAATTCAATATTATTATTATTATTTTTATTTTTCACATTTAAATCATTAATAATTTCCCCATTTAAAATTTTATTTTCAATTTCCATTAAATCTTCAATATTTTGTGTATTTTTAATAATTTTTTCTAGTTCTTTTTTATTATGTTCATTTTTTTTAATTTCATTTAAACCATCAACATATTCATTTTCATTATATAATTTATTTTTTTTAATATTTTCAATCATTTTAATTCCTTTTTTACTTTCAAATAATTCTTTTGCTTTTTGTCTTTCAATCAATTTAACTTTTTCAAAATCTAATACTCTCAAAGAAGGGATTTTAAATATTGTATACAATCTATAATATTTTAATTTAGTAACTAAATTATTAACTAAAGATAATCTAATTAAATTTTTACAACTTGAAATTTTATCAATTTCATTTAAATTATCAATTTTATTATTAGTTAAAATTAAATTTTTTAAATTTATACAATTCAAAGCAAAATCATTTTCAATATAATTAATTCTATTATTTATTAATAATAAAGTTGTTAATTGATTTAATTTAGGTAAATAATTTAATTTCGATATTGAATTATCACTTAAATCAATGCAACCAAATTGATCATTTGTTGAACTTAAATTTTCAATAACATTTATTTTATAGCCTCTTAAATCAATTTGAAATTCTTTTATTGCGTTTAAAAATTGAGAACATCTTGTGATTAAATCATATGTTAATTTAACCATAATATTTTAAATATATATATTTTATATTTTAAACAAATATATATAATATATAATTATTTATAATTTATATTTTTTAAAATTTTTATTATTTTCATTTAAATTATTATTATTATTTATTTGTTTATTTTGTTGTAAATCGGAAATTTTTCCAAAGAATTTTGATGATTTAAATTCGTTTTTATTATTATTATTATTTTTTAATTTTTGTTTATCAGCTTTCATTTTAATTTTGGCTTCAAATTTACTTCCATATTCTTGAGTTAATTTATTTAATTTTTTAGATAAATTTTTTTGATGAATTCTATTTCTAATATTTCTTTTAATTTTATTATGAATTTTATGTAATTCTTCTTTATTCATTTCAACTTTATTTTTTTCTTTAATTAATTTAGTATTAATTAAATCTTTAGTTTGGGCAATATTATTTTTATTATCAGAAACAAAATTTCCAACATCTTCAATTTGAATAGCTGGAATATTTTTAATTATATCATTATTATTATTATTTTTTTGATTATTTAAATAAGGTTCGAAATTTTGATTGGTTAAAATATCAAAAGTTTTATACAAATCTAAACAAAGTTCATCAATTTCTTTTTTAATTTCTTCTTTTTTTTCTTCTATTTTATCATTTCCTGAATAAAAATCTTCAATTTCTTTGCTTAAGCCATTTTTATTTTTAGAAAAATTTAATTCATAATCATCTTCATTATTATTATTATTATTATTTAAATTATAATTTTTTTTTAAAATAGGATCATCAAATAAATCATCTTTAATTCTATTTTTTATAATTTTTTCTAAATTTAATGTACTTTCTTTTGTTGGAATTGGAGGAGGTTTTAAACCAACTTCAAAATCCATTGGATTTGAAAGTAAAGAATCTTTTGGACGTTCATTTGATAGAATTTCACCTTTCATGTTCCATTCTTTTTTATTTAACATTTTTTCTTCAATTAATTTTATTTGATTAAAAATATGATTTTCATTGTCTGATTCACTTTCTGATAAATTCTCTTTTTTATTATTTTTTTTCTCTTTTGGTGCATCAAAAAATTGATTAAATTTTATTGATTCTTCTGAATTTTCTAATGCTTCGATTTCTGCTTCTTCGTTTGTCATTGAATTTGAATCTATTTGAGATTTGTTTTCGGTGGAAAATTTTCGAGGTTTTAATGAAATTGTGTTTGGGGCGGATTTTAATAATTTTTCTTCATCATTTGGATTTTCGTTGTTTATATTATTGTCAATTTCATCAAATTCGTCTGCGAATTTATTTAGTTCTTCCATACTAAAAAAATTATCTTTTATTTTTTTATTATTATTTTCATCATTTTCATTTTCTTTTTCTTCAATTTCTTCATTTTCATTTTCTTCTTTTTCTTCATTTTCATTTTCTTCATTTTCAATTTCTTCATTTAATCTTTCTCTTTTTTTATTTAATAAATTTATATCATTATCAATAATTAAATCTAATTCATTATTTAAATCATTTTTAAAATTATTATCATTTTCATTTATATTTTTTAATTCATCAATATTATTATTAACTAAATTTTGAATTATTGGCCAAATTTGAATAAAATCTAAATTTTTAATAATATCAATATTAATATTAGAATCTAATTCTTTTAAATAAAAAAATAATAATTTTTTCATATTTTTTTCATATTTTTTAATATTCTTTTTATTAATTTTTTCTAAAAAATTTTCCATTTATAAATTTTTAGATAAAAAAATTATTATTTTATTTAATTTAAAATGAATTGCAATTATTGTAATTCAAAAAATTTAATATTTAATTACAAATTAAATTCAACTTTGTGTGAAAATTGTGGAAAAATTATAAACGAAAATTTATTTTTTAATGAAAATTATTTTACAGAATTAAATAAATTATCTTATAATAATAATAATAAATTTAATAATTTTTTATTATCTAATCAAATTTTTAACAGAGAAAAAAAAATAAAAAATTTATTTTTAAATATTATAAATATTTTAAAATTACCAAACTTTTTATTAGAAATTTCAATGAAATATTATAAATTATGTTTAAATAAAAATTTTTCAAAAGGAATTAAATCAAAAATTCTTTGTTGTGTAATTTTATATTCAATTTGTAGATTAAATAATATAAATATTTTATTAATAGAATTTTCAAATATTATTAAAATTAATTTATTTAAATTAGGCACAATTTATATAAAATTTATTAAATTATTTGATTTAAATATTCCTTTATTAGATTCATCATTAATATTAAAAAAATAATATCAAAATTTAAAAATTTTAATTCAAATGAAATTCAACAAATTAATCAAATTGCTTTTAAAATTTTACAATGTATGAAAAAAAATTGGTTAATTGAAGGAAGAAATCCAAATGGAATTTGTGCTGCTTGTATTTTTATAAGTTTAAAATTAAATAACTTTAAAACAGATGATGTTTGTAAAATTATAAATATTTCAAAAAAAACTATTAATTTAAGAATAAATGAATTTAAACAAAGCAAATTTGCTTTGTTAAGTAAAGATGAATTATTAAATATTAATTTAGATAATTATGAAGAAAATAATCCACCTTCTTTTATTAAAAATAGAGAAAATGATTTTAAAGAAAATAATAATAATAAATTAAATTCGCTTGATTTTAAAAAAGAAGATAGTAATTTATTAACTAATTATAAAAGTGATGTTAATATTGATAAAAATGATATTAAAATTAATAATAATAATAATAATGATAATA
>JAEEGK010017851.1_pt1 | contig 15418 bp, 19 predicted proteins | sample 8958771 | NCBI WGS metagenome assembly JAEEGK01 (sample SAMN16246547, study PRJNA631951) | gut metagenome | biome: gut microbiome; feature: rumen; material: SC-attached | host: Bos | place: Iran: Karaj | collected 2018-10 | reverse complement strand
GGAATTCGTCAAATGGAGTTCCTGACTTTTAAGGTGTTTTACAGAAAGTGGTGTAACTGGAAACTGATCAGGGAGGATATGATCCTTGATAACAAATATCTGAACGATATCCTGACCGAGGGTAAGTATCCTGAGCGGTTGCCTGAAATAGATGAACCGGGAGGAACGTATAATGCATAGCTATTATGCTGAAAACAAAGAAAAGTTCAAAAAAGGAATGAATGATTTTCTCAAACTTGTGTCTTCGGAGCTTGAAGCTGCGAGTTCAAAAAAATATCCGGAAGTCCTTCAGGAAATATGGGATTATTATGAAACGAATCTCCTTGACAGATTTCCTTACATAGGAGGAGACAAGGTAAGCGGGACAAGGAACCTTACCGGAGCCTATTATTTTGTGGCAATGGGAGAAACGGTAAAAAAGTATGGCTTATCTCTTGAGGAGACCGGGCATTTGATGGTTCTGGTTTATGAGAGATATTATCTCAAGATGCCCGGATTTGTACGCAAGCTTATGGGCAAAATATACAGAAGTCCCAAAACGCTGAATAAAATGCTTTTGAAAAAAGATGCCAAGAATGCGGCAAATGCCGCGAAGAATCCGGGAAGCTTTGAAACCGAAACGCAGATTCCACCCGAAGAAGGTTATGATTTCAGCTATCATAATCTGGTATGTCCCCTTTCAAACTTTGCAAGGGAATATGGGTATGAAGAATATATGCCCTACCTGTGTAACCTTGACTATGTGATGTTTGGAGTGCTTGGAGCTCCGCTCTTCAGGGAGCATACGTGTTTTGAGGATGGAGATTACTGTGACTTCAAGTTAAAGAATGATGCAGAAACTCTTCCTTATTGGCCGCCGGTGTTTTCACAGGATAATCCTTATAAGTGAGAAGATTGCATAACGGAGAAGAGGATGAATATAGTTGTACGAATGATGTTATCCGGAGCAAAAAAAGAGTTTTCGCCGGAGGAGTATCGGCAGATTAAGAATGAGCCTAATACACTCTTTCAAAAAATGACTGCTGAAAACAAAAACAATTTAAAGGCACTGAAAAAACATACCGACATGAATATTTTTCTGGCAATACAATCCGCTTGAAGAGTATATTCACATGCATATTGACAAGGATAATAAAGGAGATGAGATGCAACACGAGGAATTATTTGTCTGTCACCCTAAGGAGTGGGCTGACGAAGTGTTTGATTGTATATTTGGTGTGACATGATGGAATTAAAAAGCCGGAGGGATTGAAAATGAATGACAAATATGAAATGCAGATATCGGATGCACGTTGGTGGTCATATGATATTCCGGGAAATATCGGATGGATAATATGGATCGTATGCATCGTAAAGAGTTTGAAGAAGAGAGTTGATACATTTTCGATAATATCCGTTATCCCAGGCATTATCATGATAGTAGGGGTAATTGAACTTATTTGCGAAAGAATACAGAAACTTGGGCGTATCCTCCCGAAAAAGAGAGTTATCCGGGGATTTGGAGCTCTGACTATCGGAGGTGCTTTAGGAATACCGATATCATTGGCAGGCATAGTAAAAACAGATGATAAGAAAAGATATGCCTGGATGCTTACGGGAGCTACTTTATGCGCTGTCTTTGCAGGGTTATGTTATAAGGGTTACAAGAAGAAGTAATATCTTTGTCAGATGGGAGTCAGTGAGATGAAGACAGTATTTATCATAGCCGGTATAGGGCATTTGATCTGCGGGATTACGGATTGCATGCTCGCTTATACAAAAGATGGAAGATTTGATTTTTCGGATATAAAAGACAATACAAAGATGCAGAAGATATTTTCGTCGATGCCGTTAAAACAGGTGGTTCTTGCAATGCTCATCGGAGTCTTTGCGCTTTTTATGGCAAGTTTCGGATATTTAGAGATTTGTGGGTGGATATCAGAGACATCACCTGTAATCTGTCGTATCATGCTCATTGCATCAATGTTCTTTATTGTTTTGATATCTGCTCATCATGTTTTGTGCGGAGCAGTGGAGTGGTTCTATGTAAAACTTGGAAGAACGGAAGAGGCGCAGAAGGCTGTAACTGATTTCTTTAAGAGCACGATCATTGCAGCGATCGCCTATGTGGGATTGCTGGTGTTTGCAGTTCTATTTTTTATCCTCGTCGTAACAGGTAAAACAGACTTGCCAAGATGGGTATGTGTATTCAATACGCTTCCTGCATTTTTGATATTGGCTCCTACCAAGGTGCCCGCAAAAGGCAATATCGCAAATGCATTTATGTTTTTGGGGCTGGCATTTCTGGCGTAGAGGAAGATGATGTAACATGACAGATACACTTTTCGAATACGATCACATTTTAATACGGTCGGAATACCGGACTCCGGATATTCATAAACACATGGCGGCACACATGGCTATTGGTCTGGGTGGAGAGCTTGATTGTACAGTGCATGATTCTTCTTTTAAATGCAGCGGACTATTTATCGCTTCTGATGTCGAACATACCATATACGCTGAAACAGGTGATCTGCTGTTGTTTCTTCTTGATACCACAAGTGATCTGGCCAAATGCATCGAGGAGAAATATCTTCAGGGAAAAGACTATGCATTGATCGATGAAGACACTGTCAACCGGATGATAGGCATATGGTTGGATTCCAAAGATGATCTTAAGGAAGCCGACAGAAGACTTCTTGAAACCGGCGGCATTATTGCAGGTAATGCTGCTGTTACGGATGACCGGATAAAGAAAGTATTGTCATTTTTAGAGGACTGCAATACCATTCCCGAAAATGTCATGGAGTTGCTATGCGGCGTGGCATGTCTTTCTGAAAGCAGATTATCGCATCTTTTTAAGGAACAGATGGGTATTGCATTAGGACGGTATCTTGTTTTGGAAAAGATGAAGAAGGGTTATCTTCATTACTGCAATACCGGAAATATTACAGAAGCGGCATTGAATGCAGGCTTTGATTCGCCATCACATTTTGCGGCGACCTGTAAGCGGATGTTTGGAATATCTTTTTCGGAGTTTATCAAAAGTTAGCATCTATTTGAAAGTTATAAAACGGATCTCCTGATATCATGATCTTATCATGAACAGGAGGTCTTTTTGATGGAAAAGTATGATGTGAATCAGCCCGTGATCCTTAAGAAGGGCTTATATCAATTAAATGACGAAGCAAATTTCAATTACCAGCTTAACCGTGTGATCAACTGGGATGGCGGTGAACTGTCAGATGTGCAGAAGGTGGCTGGAAGGATCCATGATAGCGCCGACTGGAAGCGTGAACTTATCGGACTTGGTGATATGGCAATGCAGGAAGGCAGGACAAGGAACTCCATCGCCTATTACCGCATGAGCGAGTTCTTTATGTATGACGGGGATCCGGATAAAAGAAAGTATTATGAGAAAGCAACAAGGCTTTTTTACGAGTATTATGCGGATATCTTTGAGGGTGAGAACAGGCGGATTGAGCGTTTCGATGTACCTTATGAGAATGTAAAACTTCCGGTGATGCACGCGGTTCCGAAGGGTAAGAGCAAAGGAACGATCCTGCTCCACGGCGGAAATGACAGCTACTTTGAGGAGTTTCTTTTTACGGTCCTTTACATGCAGGAACAGGGCTTTGAAGTCTATATGTTTGAAGGCCCCGGTCAGGGCGGGGTGATGCGTGTTCAGGGAATGCACTTTACACACGAATGGGAGAAACCTGTAAAAGCGATCCTTGACCACTTCAAGCTGGATGAGGTGACGATCATCGGGATATCCCTTGGTGGTTATCTTGCTCCGAGAGCAGCAGCATTCGACAAGAGGATCACAAAAGTGGTTGCGTGGTCGGTATTTCCCTGCTTTCAGGATATCTTGGTCAGCATGCAACCGAAGAACGTACAGAAGGCATTTCATGTCCTTATGAAGCTCCATGCGAGACCGCTTATGAATTTTGTATTCGGTAAAAAGGCAAAGAAGTCACCGATCATTGACTGGGGCATCAAACATGGCTGTTATGCATATGAGGCAAAAGATGCCTACTCTTACGCAAAGAAATTGAAATTGTACGACCTTGAACCGATAGCGGGCAAGATCACGCAGGATATGCTAATACTTGGTGCAAACGGAGACCATTTCATAGATTACACATTAATCGGACGCGAGATCAATATGCTTAAGAATGTAAAGAGCCTTACGTTCCGTTTGTTTACTGATAAAGAAGAAGCCCAGAATCATTGCAATGTCGGTAATGGGAAGCTGGTTGTTGATGAAATTCTTGATTGGATATGCAGGATAAATGGGAAAGGCTGAAAAGCGGGATCGGATAGATCTCGTTGGACCATGTGAAGAGAGTTTAAGAATGACGGCTGGTGGAGATTGATTTCTCCGCAGGCCGTCTTTTTTTATAAATCTGCAAAAAATCTTGAAAAACGTCCATTGACAACCTATGTGTTTGAGTGTATAATGAATACCGAATTTATATTCAGTTTTGAGCGAAGAGGAGGATCTCAATGCCGCAGGTACTAAAAGACGAAGTTTTTGACAGCATCTATCAGTCTGCGATAGATGTGTTCTATGAGAAAGACTATCGCAGTGCCAAAATGCAGGAAATTGCTGAAAAGGCAGGGATCCCCGTCAGCCTTATCTATAATTACTATAAAAATAAAGAGGAACTGTTTAACAAAGTGGCATCCTCTATTCGAATCGATTTTGACAGAATCGCGGATGAGGAGGAGCGTGCCACAGGGCTTCCGTCAGAAAGGTATAAGAATTTTACTGAAGACTATATTCTTGATTTGCTGGAAAACTATAAAGTCGTCGTGATCCTTATGGATAAAGGCCAGGGTACAAGGTACGAGCATGAGAAAGATCATTTGATCCAGACCATCGAACAGCATATCAAAAGGCAGCTCGATAAAAAAAGCCCGGGCAGATATGACGATATGCTTTGCCATATTCTTGCCACAAACTTTGCTGAAGGGGTTTTAGAAATCGCAAGGCATTATAAGGATCGGGAATATGCCCGAACCATGCTTTCTCTGGTAACTAAGTGCTACTATGAGGGCGTAAATTCTCTGTGAGAACGGGCCGAATGTTTACCTTGACGGATAAAATAAAGGCCCTTTTCTTTGGAATGTGTGTTAGCTGAGTCTAACCATTATTTTTTTGACATAAAAACGAATTACAATTCAGTATTTAAAAAGGAGTCAGTGTTCATATGCCGAACAAGCAAGAATTTACCAGACAGATAACAGGGAAGAACCGTATGTCCAACATTATGCTGTGCAGCAAAATCTTACTGGATCTTATTCCACAGGTACTTCTGATTTATATGGTCGGTTTATATTTTGAAGCATCCCTGAAAAGAGAACATATTATTTATGGAAGCTGCGCAATCCTGATCTGCTTCATCGGGAAAAGTGTTTGCTCATACCTCGCAACATGGACAGCTCATAAAGCCGCATACAACTGTTTGACCGATTTGCGTTTGCAGATCATCAGGCATTTAAAAAAACTGACTCTCGGTTTCTTTCAGGTGCGAAAGACTGGCGACCTGACAAATATCGTTCATCATGATGTGGAACAAGTAGAGGGATATCTTGCCCACAGCCTGCCGGAAACCATGTCTGCAACTATACTTCCTGCTGTCGTTTTTCTGATTATGCTGTGGGTAGACTGGCGTTTGGCTCTTGCAATGATCGTGGGACTGCCGCTTATGTGGCTCACGAAAAAAATCTCCGCCGGGCCCTGGGCTAAAAATTTCAAGATTTACTCTGACTCTGTCACCCGAATGCAGGAAAATATCATGGAATATGTCACAAATATTCCTGTTATCAAAGCCTTTGGGAAAGAGGAAACCAAGACAGAAAAAACGATACAGGCTGCTAAGGACTATGATTACTGGGCAAAGAAATCTATGTCCGGAATCTCTGTTCCGATGGGTTTGATCATTTTGTTTATGGAATCAGGGGTTGTTCTTGTAATGATCCTCGGCACATATCTACTTTCTGTCGGCGAGATCAGTCTTCAGCGATTGATTCTTGCGATCATTTTGGGCGGATTATTTACCTCCTCCATCGCTAAAGTTGCTACTTTCCAGCATTACGGGATTATATTCAATCAAGCCATGACAGGAATCTGGTCAATTCTTGGAGTCCCTGTTTCCAGCAGACCGGAACAGAGTGCTGATCCAATCAATGGGGATATCGTGATTTCTGATCTGGATTTTTCCTATAACGAAGAAGAAAAGGTGTTGGAACAAATCAACCTCCATATTCCAAAAGGAACTAAAACTGCGCTGGTAGGAGCTTCCGGAAGCGGAAAAAGCACACTTGCCAATCTGCTTATGGGATTTTGGAAGCCGTCAAACGGCATGATCACTATTGCGGGCGAGGATATATCCGGTATTTCCGAGAGGCAGCTGAATCGTCTCTTCTCTATTGTTCAGCAGGATGTGTTTCTCTTTAATCTGAGCATGGAAGAGAACATACGGATCGGAAAGCCGGATGCAACAAAAGAAGAAATCATAGAAGCGGCAAAGAAGGCGCGTATTCATGATTTTATCATTTCTCTGCCAAAGGGGTATCAGACGACGGCCGGTGAGGCGGGAGTCAAATTCTCCGGCGGAGAAAAGCAGCGCATTTCCATAGCCCGCATGATTTTGAAAGATGCGCCAATCATCATTTTAGATGAGGCGACAGCAGCTGTTGATCCGGAAAACGAGGTCTTCATTCAGGCGGCCATAGACGATCTGAGCCGTGATAAAACGGTCATTATGATCGCCCACCACTTAAATACGATCCGGGATGTGGATCAGATTGTTGTTATGGATAAAGGTCAGATCGTTGACAAGGGCAGACATGAGACCCTTCTGAACCGATGCGGATTATACCGAAAGATGGCAGAAGCGCAGAACCGGGTTGATCACTGGGCAATCAAGGAGGAATCCATATGATACGGGAAATCTGGAACACCCTTACGTCCGGCGGAAAACGGTCTTTGATATTGTCTGTTGTATGCTTCACGCTATATGCCTTTTCCGGGATCGCTATGGTATACATTGTCCTCCGTTCGATAGAAACCGTATTGTCCGACGGCAATTGTATCCGGTATTGGGTCGCATTGGCAGGTTGTTTGATCGTAAAGGGCCTAAGCAGTATCCATGCGGACTTAAGAAAGCATTATGCCGGATTTGATATTGTCTATCAGATTCGCAAAAACATTATTTATCGCCTTAAGGAATTTTCGCTTGGGTTTTATACAAATGAGCGTTTAGGTGAGATCAGCACCATTATACATAAAGATGTGGACAACATGGAAATGGTTGTTGGTCATGTTTGGACACGAATGCTCGCTGATTTTATCGTCTCCATTGTTTTGTTTATTGCGTTACTCTTTTACAGTCCGCAAATGGCTCTGTTAATGGCCTCGGCGCTTCCGCTTGCAGTCCTGTTTCTTGTTTTGGGGTTAAAGAGAGCAAAGCGGATAGAGGCGAAAGCCGGGAATGATCTTGCCGATATGGTGAGCGTATTTGTGGAATATGTTAAAGGGATTCCGTTGCTGAAAGCTTTTTCTGAGAGCAGAGATTTTGAGAAAAAGGTGGAGCAGTCCGCCTTGAATTTTGGGCAAAGCAGTAAAGCCGTATCCTCAAACCGGGCAGCGGTTTTATCAGCATATAGCTTTATCATAGATATTTCTTACTGGATCATGCTGACTGTTGGGCTTTTCATGATGCTTAAGGGAAACGTATCCATATACAGCTTTTTACTCTTTGTCATGATCAGCAGGGAGTTTTACAAGCCCTTCCAGGCTTTGGAGAGCCATTGGGCAAATTACGTGACAGTAACAGACAGTTACATGCGGATCAAAAAAATCACGGAAGCAGAAACGGTATCAGAGCCTGAGAATCCTGTCAGCCCTGAAGAGTATTCGATCACATTCAAAGATGTCTCCTTCTCGTATGAAAATGATGGGTTCAGTATGGAAGATATCTCCTTCCATTCGCCTGAACATACGATTACAGCACTGGTTGGAAATTCAGGGTCCGGAAAGACGACCATAACAAATCTGCTTCTGCGTTTTTGGGATGTACGGGACGGCGCGATTTGCATCGGCGACGTAGACGTACGGGATATGAGTTACGATGAGCTGCTCGGATCCGTCAGTATCGTTATGCAGAATGTATACCTTTTTGCAGACACTATTGAAGGAAATATCCGACTGGGAAAGGCTAATGCCACTAAAGAAGAAATCATAGTTGCCGCACAGAAAGCCCGTATACATGACTTTATAATGTCTCTTCCGGACGGATATCAGACCATCATCGGAGAAAACGGAGCGGGTCTGTCAGGCGGACAAAAGCAGCGTCTCTCAATTGCACGGGCGTTCCTGAAAGATGCTCCGATCCTGCTTTTGGACGAGATTACAAGCAACGTTGATCCTATTAATGAGGTGTTGATCCAGGAAGCTGTCTCGGAGCTTGCAAAAAACAGAACGGTTTTAGTAATCGCCCATCATTTGAGTACAATTCGGAACGCTGATCAGATATTGGTGTTTCAGAATGGACGTATCGTGCAGGCCGGAAAGCATGAAGACCTGTTATCAGACGCAGAGAGTTATTATCACAAGTTGTGGCATGCGGGCAGTTGTAAGGAGGTCGGCAAAAATGAACCAGTATGCTGTTGAGCTTCGCGGTGCAACATACCGATATCAGGGACATTCCGAGCCTGCCATTCAAAATGTTGATCTTAAGATCGAAAAAGGCTCATTTGTACTTATCAGCGGTGCAAGCGGCTCCGGAAAAACAACTGTTTCCCGTTGTATCAACGGACTCGTTCCGCATTTTTATGAGGGGATTTTTGACGGCGAGGTCTATTTGAACGGTAAAAACACCGCGGATTTTTGTTTACGTGATTTTGGGCAGATCGTCGGTTCGGTTTTTCAGGATCCGCGCAGTCAGTTTTTTATGATGGACACAACAAACGAAATTGCTTTTGGATGTGTCAACATGAGACTGCCTCGTGAAGAAGTGTGGGAGAGGACAAACGCCGGTATTAAAAAACTTCATATCTCAAAACTTAGGGATAAAAGCCTTTTCCAACTTTCCAGCGGAGAAATGCAGAAAGTGTCGATTGCTTCCTGTTATGCCATGGCTCCCGATATATATGTATTCGATGAACCATCTGCCAATCTGGACTTTCATGCGATCATGGAACTGCGTGAAGTCCTTGCAGACTTGAAACATGAGGGCAAAACCATAATCGTGCTGGAACATCGGGTTTTCTATCTGGCAGATCTTTTTGACCGTATGGTTTTCCTGAAGGACGGGAAAATTCTGAACGATTTCAATCGCCGGGAGGCATTGTCATTAAGTGACGCCGATTTGGAGCGGATTGGACTGCGGGATTTCAATCTCGAAAAGCTGACACTCTGTGCGAAGCAAACAAAAACACAAACAAACGAAACACCCGCCTTTGCTCTTTCGCATGTGACCTTCGCTTATGGTCGTAATAAAGGCCACTCAAAAGCAAAGGAAATGCTGCTGGACGATGTTTCCTTTGAGGCTTACAGCGGAGAAATCATCGGCATTATCGGAGAGAATGGAGCCGGGAAAACGACGCTTGCAAAGCTGTGCTGCGGCCTTCTGAAAGAAAGGAGCGGTACAGTTTCTCTTCACGGTAATGCGATTTCTCAAAAAAAGCGTCCCGGTCAAATCTACTTTGTTATGCAGGATTCGGACTTCCAACTGTTTGGAGACAGTGTATCAAATGAACTAAGGATCGGGATCGGAAAGAAAAATCTTGATGAAGAGAAAAGCCGGGAGATATTGGAAAGACTCGCTCTCTGGGAAAAGCGGGAAAGTCATCCGGCTGCTCTTTCCAGAGGGCAGAAGCAAAGATTAACTATCGCAGGGGCACTCTCCGTAGGCAGTCAAGTGTTGTTTTTTGATGAGCCGACCAGCGGACTTGATCGTGGAAACATGCTTCGTGTTGCAAATGAGTTGCAATCCCTTGCACGGGATAAGCATGTTGTATTTGTGATCACCCATGATTATGAATTCATCCTGTCTGCCTGCAATCGCGTGCTTTACCTCGCAAACGGAAGAATGCGGAAGGATTTTCCCATGACTGACAGCAATAAAGCCACAGTGCTTCAACTGCTTAGGGAAGGAGGTGATCCTTCTTGAATGATCAACATCCCGTGTTAGACCCACGTACTGTGGGCTATGTAGTGATTGTGCTTGCAACAACAGCGATGTTTATGAACAAGTCAATCACTGCCCATATCATCTGCGCTGTGGCCGCCGTATATCTGGTGGCAGCAAAGGCATATAAACCCTGCACCATCTATCTTGCCATCTATGTTGCTGTTGCATTCCTTATGGCAAATGTGGATAAGGTTCACAATACAAACGCCATGCTGCTCATAGTATCATTAAGCTATTTTGCTCAAAAGCTTATCGTATTGATGATGATGGGAGCTTTTTTCGTCCGCATGACAACGATACCATATGTGCTGTCTGCCATGCAGCATATGAAAATTCCGGATGCTGTAGCAGTTCCGTTGATGGTAGCGCTTCGGTTCTTCCCAACCATACGACAGGACTATCACAGCTTGAAGGACAGTTTAAGGATTCGCAGGGTAAGCCTTTCTCCACTACAGTTTATCATTCATCCGGTTCGAATGATGGAATACCTGTTTGTTCCAATTTTAATGAAAAGTCTTCGAACCTCCGATGAACTGTCTGCGTCTGCGCTTCTTCGGGGGTTTGAACATATGAACGAGCAGACAATACTTTATCCGCTGAAGTTTAAAGGGCTTGACTATATTGTTGGCATACTGACAACGCTGATAGCCTTTGCCATGTTCTATTTGCAATTTAATTGACAGGAGGAATAAAAAAATGAATAACAAAACAGAAAAACTGACCGCACGGGACTTTATCACGATCGGCATCTTTGCAGCCATCAGCCTCGTTATCTTTTTCGTGGTAGGCGGTATTGTCGGGATGACTCTCATCGGAACGGTAGCTAACATCCCGATAACCACATTCTTCACGGCTATTGCTTACATGCTTCTGGTCGCAAAGGTTCATAAAAAAGGAACGTTTTTGATTATGGGTATTATCAATGCACTACCCGGACTGATGGCAGCAAATGTTCTTGGCGTTGTTTTAACCATTGTCGGCTGGGGAATTGCAGAAATTGTTGCGAGCTTCAATCATTATAATAGCAAAAAGGTGTTAATCGCATCATATGTTATTGGCAGTACGCTTTATTCTGCCGGTTACACGCTCCCTATGTATCTTTCCAATGCTCAGTACATGGTTGACAGACAGGAGATGTTTCATCTGACAGATGAAGCCCTGGCTGCGTATTTGAAGATGTTCACATGGCCGATGTATTTTGGAATGGTAGCACTGACTGTGGTTACGAGCTTTCTTGGTGCCTGGATTTCGACAAAAATTCTGAAAAAGCATTTTGAAAAAGCAGGGCTGATATAAGCATTATGGAGGATATGATAAAAAGACTATTTTATTACGATGATTGGCTGGGGCGATCAGATCAACAGGAAGATGTAAAATTCGTTTTCATGCACATAACAGACCTACAATATTCTCAATGAGAGAGTTTATCATTTCCTCATAGTTATCCCGGATGAATACTTTCTTCATTGTCACAGATTTTTCGAAAAAGTAGGTTTTCGGTAGGTTTTTGGTAGGAAAGTGGTAGGTTTTGACATCAATTTGTCAGTCAATTATACTTACAACTAATATTTTTCAGAAAGAGAGACGTTATGGAAAGACTTATGCTCGTCACAATGTATAAGGTCATTACAACATCCGTGGATATGATTCAGGGGTCTGTTTTTGATATGCATGATGAGGAATAGCTGCAGTAGAGCATAGCTGTATTATAATTATGGTACTTGAGCCTCATCAAACAGATTGTTTGATGGGGCTATTTTTTTAGGAGAGAGCACATGAAGATAAAAGAACAAAAGTATGAATTTCCAAACGGAGAGATTGCCATCATTAAGAGCGCGGGATCAGAAGATGCTATGAAAGTAAAGCTTCACAGAGAGGCTACCTCAGCAGAAACACACTTTATGGCAAGATATCCTGAAGATGGGCTGTTTAATCTTGAGCGGCTTACAGAGATGTTGAAAACCATCGAGGAAAGTGACGGGGATTTTATGGTAAGTGCATATATTGGCGATGAATTGATTGGTGAGCTTGGAGTAACACATGTAAGACAACACCTCAAATATCTTCATCGTGGATATCTGGGAATGTCCATACGACAGAAATATGTAGGAATGGGGCTGGGAACATTCATGATGAAAGTTGCATTGGAGCAGGCGAAGACCAATGGATTTGAACAGGTTGAACTAGGCGTGTTCAACGACAACGATAGGGCAAGGCACCTATACACAAAAATGGGATTTAAGGAATACGGGATGAACCCGAGGGCATTTAAGCTTAAAGACGGGACATATCTAGATGAGATCATTATGGTAAACATATTTGAGGGAGGATTAGATCATGATTAAAGATTTTTATGATGAGACCGAACCAATTGTAAAACTGGAGCATTTTTATGGAGAACAAAAGCCCCTGGTTGATAAGTGCCTGATCATTTTTTCAAAAGTAATCCATGAGCATCTTCTGGAAAAATATGAGTGCAAAGAAATTGCATGGATAGGATCATGCACAGGCAGTATACCAGTATATTGTCTTGAATTTAAGGGCGAAAAGATTGCATTTTATCTGACGTCGATAGGCTCAGCTGTTGCATCGAGCATCTGTTATGAAGTGTACTGGATAACCGGCGCGACAAAGTTCATCATGTTTGGTTCATGTGGAAGTCTTGCACCGGAACTGACGACAGGTAAGTTCATAATTCCGACTCAGAGCTATAGAGGAGATGGCGCTTCATACTACTATGCACCGGCGGCAGATTATATAGATATAAAAGGTTGTGATAAGCTGGAAAGCATATTTGAAGAGCTGAATGTTCCGCATGTCAGGGGACGTGTCTGGACAACTGATTCTATGCTCAGAGAGACCAGAGGATTGGTGGCTAAGAGACGAGAAGAAGGTTGCATTGCTGTTGAAATGGAACTTGCAGGAGTACAGGCTTTGTGTGATTTCTATGGACTTACTCTGTATGACTTTCTGGAAGCGGGAGATGTCCTTGAAGATAGTGGCTATGAAGTAAGCGGTTTAGAGGCTGCAAACCATGATCTTGGAAAGCTGCATATTGCACTGGAAATTGCTTCACGTATTTAATGAAATAACAAAACGAGGATCAGAGATATGGAAATACGATTTGCAAAAGAAAATGAGCTGAACAGGATTAATGAACTGCGAAAACAGGTAAACGATATACATGTTGAGGGAAAACCGGACGTGTTCAAGCCCGGATTTGGAGCAGAACTACAAAATTTTATTCATGATATCTGGAATGACTCTGACAAAGAGATAATTGTTGCTGACAACGGCGAACAGATATGTGGATTTGCGGTGATAAACCATATAAATAAGCCGGAGAATCCATTTATGAAGGAAAGAGATTTTCTTGATGTGGATGAATTCTGTGTGGACAAGGAGTTTCGAAGACAGGGGATCGCTTCAGAGCTGATGTCTTTTATAAAAACCTATGCAAGGGAGCAGGGATTTCATCGAATAGAGCTTAATATGTGGGAGTTCAACCAGGGAGCCCTGGCTTTCTACGAGGCAGCAGGCTTTGAAACATACCGCAGATACATGGAAATGTTTGTGTGAAATTGAAAGAAGAGGTGCAGAAAATGGTCTTTGAAGAAAAAGAGTATATGATCGGGGATAAGAAAATATTGCTTCGAAGCGCTAAGACGGAAGAAGCGCAGCTTTTAGTTGATTATCTGAAAACTGTATGCGGAGAAACAAGGTTCCTTCTCTGCGATCCTGATGAAGTAAAGTACACGGCAGAGTCTGAGGTAGAGTTTATCAATGAAAAGAATTCTTCTGAGGATTCCATGCTGATGCTTGCTTTTGTTGATGGAGAATACGCGGGCAACTGTTCATTCCTGCCTATAGGAAGCAGACGAAGGGCTAAGCATCGAGCAGATATCGGAATTGCTCTTTTTCAGAAGTATACCGGATTTGGACTTGGACGGCTCATGCTTAAGCAGCTTCTTGAAAAAATAAAAGAGCTGAGATATGAACAGGCAGGAACCTTCAAAAAAGGAGACGGAGCTTTCGTAGTACACGATGGAAGTGAGAAAAGCACAACCCTTCTTGATGTTATACCTTGTGATGGAATTACAGATTTTGATCTTGCTCTTAAAGCAAACACACATAAAAAGGAAGCATAGATAATTCTTATCTGACAGAGGGTGATATTTTCTTTGAAGGCAAGCACGCTGATGAAGCAAACAAATGAGAGCATGTTTATATAAAAATAATAACCGCCAATAGTGAAGTGTGTTATCATATAGTTGACTAAGGAAAGGAACTATAAAGATGCCTTAGATAACAAGATTTTATGGAATAGTCATAAAAATGTTTTTTAAGCCGAAGGAGCATGAGCCTTCTCATATCCACGCTCTATATGGAGAATATGTCGGTGTATTTGATATCAAGTCCCATGAGATGACAGATGGGGACTTACCTAAAAAGCTCAGGATCTTGTAAAAGAATGGCTCGATACTTATGACGGTCAACTTCAGGAGATGTGGGATAAACAGCAGATCAGTAAGTTACCACCGCTAGTATGAGCAGATCGGAGGTGCTAAATGATTCCGAGAATAAAATCCGTAAAACCCCAGGACAACTATAAGTTGCTGATTCAGTTCGATGGGGGAGAGACAGTTTTATATAATGTCTTAGAGGACATCGATGTAATAGATGACTTTGGCCCATTAAAAACGGAGAGGGGATTATTTGAAAATGTTCAGCTCGATGAAAGCCGGACATGCATCTATTGGAGTGATAGGATTGATCTTCCAAGTGACACACTTCTTGAATATGGAGAAAAGGTTTGAGTGTTCAAAACTCTTCCCCGGGAATGAGCTTACAAAGAGAGTGATTTTTATTGCTCTCTTTGATTTTTTGAAAATGTCCGCCAGATGACGACATTTCATTTACACCCACCCATACACCCAACTTACACCCGTTTGGTGTAAACTGATGAGAACTTATGATACATAGTGAGAAGGAAGAATCAGGGCAAAGCAAGCAGTGAGCAGTCCTGAGAGCCTATGAGAAGTTATGAAAAAACTCGGAAGGCATTCCCGACAACATTGAAGGTCATTAATGGAGACGATATATAACAGAATAAATCAGAACGATAAATCGGCAGTTTGTCTTACGAGGAGAGCAGAAAATGGAATATGTAATAAAGAGTTTGACTCCTGATTTGGCGGAGGATTATTTTGATTTCTTTGATAATAGGGCATTTT
>JAEEGK010017849.1_pt1 | contig 15419 bp, 11 predicted proteins | sample 8958771 | NCBI WGS metagenome assembly JAEEGK01 (sample SAMN16246547, study PRJNA631951) | gut metagenome | biome: gut microbiome; feature: rumen; material: SC-attached | host: Bos | place: Iran: Karaj | collected 2018-10 | reverse complement strand
TGGTTATGAAAGACAAATTAGTCAAATTTCATCATAAGGGTATGTATTACCGTTTCCGTAAATTAGGAATCTGCTTTTTAGCGGCAGTATCTCTTGGAACCATTGTTGCTGTTCCAACCTACATCACCTTGCGTGAAATCACTGCTCAAGCCCAAAAAGCGGAAGCGGAAGAACCTGAGTTATTAGAAGAAGATAGTGTTGATCTATCATCTTATTAATAAAAATTTCTCCTTATTTGTCCATTTCCTCATGGACTGAAGTCGTAAGTGACATTGCGACTTCTTTTTTCTTTTAGTGATTTTTCAGTATTTTATTAGTAGAAAATAAGTGCAAGAATACCTCGAATAGACCTTTCTTAACTAATAAATAGTTAAATTGTTGTATATTAGTAAAAAGTTATTTAAAATAAAGAAAATTGGTATTTTATTATGGATAAACCTATTGCAGCAATAGAACTCGGAAGCAAAAAATTAAAATTAGTCGTCGGTTATGAAATCGATGGACAAGTATATGTTTTATATACACTCACAAAACCTTATGGTAACTGCATTGAAGGCGGTAACTTTGTTGATGCTAATAGAGTAGCGGAAACAATTGGTAGCATTCGTGAATTCACCGATCCTTCCGCTAAGTTAAGACTTAACATCTCTGATGTCTTATTATGCTTACCTCCATATGGTTTAGGTATCTATCAAACTAGACAAGTGACAACCGTCGTCACCGAAGATAGCAAGATTAGTAACCTCGATATTAAAAATATCTACGCTCTTATTAGAAATAGCGCTTATCCATTAAATGATAAAGCTCTCGTAGATGTTGTTCCTGAAAGTTTTACCTTAGACCACGGTCGTATCTTCGCACGTCCTCCTATGGGCGAATCTTCTAGCACATTAACCGTGAGCGCGAAGGTCCAAACCTTACCAAGTGTCTTAGTGGACAATTATCAATCAGTCTTAATGAGTGGTGGTATGGTTTCTAGAAGAAACGTTGTCTCTTCCTTAGCCGCGACTGAACTCATTAATTCTTATCCAAATATGCCACAGTCCTATATCCTTGTTGATATTGGTAGTAATATCACAACCGTCTCATTCATTGGTAATGGCGCTTTATATGGTTCTACTTACTTTGATTGGGGTGGCGATAACATCACTGAAAAAATCATCGAAAGATTCAATATTAATGAAGCTGATGCCGAAAAATATAAGATTATGTACGGCATTGACTATAGTGAAATGAATTTCAAAGCGCCAATCTGCACAACTGAAGATGCAGAAGGTCAAGAAGTACATCATTACAATGACGAATTAAATGAAATCATCAAAGGTGAACTTGAAACATTCGTTGAACAATTAAATGACGCGATTAATCAAATAGTTGCTTCTCACGATAAATCTTATAGAAGCTTCCCAATGTTACTCATTGGTGGTGGTGCTGAACTTAACGGTTTAGTGCAATATATCACTCCTAAAGTGATGTCAGAAACTGTTGAGGTCATTAGACCTAAGACCTTAGGAGCAAGAAACGCGACCTTCTTTAACTGCTTAGGCGCTATTCTTACTCAAAGTCGTTATCCAAACTTAAATGATGAATCTCACCCACGCGTTGGTGTCTTAACGCGTAACAATCCAAACCAAGCTAAATAGGAGGAGAGAACCTTATGGAAAATTATGATTTAGATAATTTTGAACCCGCTGCTAAGATAGTCGTTATTGGTGTCGGTGGTGCTGGTAATAACGCCGTTAACCGTATGATCGATGAAGAAATCCAAAATGTTGATTTCTGGGTCGCTAATACTGATAAACAAGCTTTAAGTACAAGTAAATCTCTCCATCGTTTAATTTTAGGTCAAGAAATCACTGGTGGTTTAGGCGCTGGTGGTGAACCAGAAGTTGGTGAAAAAGCCGCTGAAGCAAGCACAGATGATATTAGAGAAATCGTTAAAGACGCTAATATGGTCTTCGTCGCTGCTGGTATGGGCGGTGGTACAGGTACAGGTGCGGCCCCAGTTGTCGCCCGTATTGCTCGTGACGCTGGTGCTTTAGTTATCGCCATTGTCACTCGTCCATTTACTTTTGAAGGTAAAAAGAGAGTTGTTAATTCCATCGCTGGCTTAAATAAATTAAAAGAAAACGTCGATGCAATCATCGTCGTGAGCAATGATAAACTCTTAATGACTGCCGGTAATGCTTCTATCAGTTCCGCATTCAATGAATCTGATAAAGTTTTGGCACAATCAGTGAAAACTGTTGTTAACTTAATTCTTTTACCAGCCGTTATTAACTTAGACTTCGCCGATGTTCGTAACACCTTAAAAGATTCTGGTGTAGCGATGATTGGCTTTGGTGTTGGCTCTGGCCCAAATAGAGCTAAAGACGCCGCTAACGCTGCGCTTAATTCTCCTTTATTAGAAGCCTCAGTTTCAGGGGCTAGAAAGGCGATTGTCGCCGTTACCTGTGGCCCTAATGTCTCCTTATTTGACGCCCAAGACACTGTTAACCTATTAATCAACGCATCTGGTCATGATGTTGATGTGAAATTCGGTGTCGCTATTAACGACCAACTTAACGATGAAATCTTAGTCAGCATCATCGCTAGTGACTTTGAAGAAGACTTTGACTTTACAAAGACTTCTAACTATGTCGCCCCAAGCCGACCAATCGAATCTACTGTTCTTACTAACTTAGAAAAAGAAGAAGAACAACCAAAAGAGAATAACGAAGAAGATATGGACACCAATTCCATTCTTCCAGACTTCTTACAAAACTAATTTATTGCCTTTAAGACAATAATCTAATATTATTATTTCGTCCTAGAAGACAAGTCTTCTTATTAACTGCTATTAGAGAGTTTGGGATGGTGGAAGCCAAACAGTAAGAATAAGAAGGTATCACTTCTTTGTATGAGTGCTGAACTAATAGTAAGCCTCCGTTAACTTCTACGAAAAGAGGTAATTAAGTGCTAAAGATAAATCTTTAGAACTAAGGTGGTACCGCGCTAAATAGCGTCCTTAGATGGACGCTTTTATATTGTTAAGGAGAAAAATATGGATTACAAACAAACACTTCTAATGAACAAATCCAATTTCGAGATGAGAGGTAATCTCAATCAAAAGGAACCAGTCCTTGTTAAGAAATGGGAAAGTGAAAAAATCTACGAAAACATGAACCTCAACCGTAAAGAGGCGAAAGAATTCGTGCTTCATGATGGCCCACCATACGCCAATGGCGATATGCACTGTGGTCATATGCTTAACCGCATTCTTAAAGACTTAGTCATTAGATATAAGAATATGCAAGGCTTTAAGACTCCATTTGTCTTTGGTTGGGATACACATGGTCTTCCAATTGAAAACCAAGTCACTAAAAGTGGTGTTGATAGAAAAGCTATTCCATTAACTGAATTCCGTAAGAAATGTGAAGAATATGCCTTAACACAAGTCGCCAAACAAAAAGAACAAGTTAAACGCTTAGGCTTATTAGGCGATTTTGATAATCCATACTTAACTCTTAAAAAAGAATATGAAGCCAGACAAATCGAAGTCTTTGCTTCTATGGCCCTTCAAGGCTTAATTTATAAAGGTTTAAAACCAGTTTATTGGTCACCAAGTAGTGAATCCGCTTTAGCGGAAGCGGAAATCGAATACGCTGATGTCTTATCACATTCTATTTATGTCGCTTTCCCTGTTAAAGACGGTAAAGGTGTTGTTGATAGTGATGCTAGACTAGTTATCTGGACCACAACTCCTTGGACATTACCTGCTAACTTAGCGATTTCCGCTCATCCTGACTTCGTTTATGGCGAATATGATACAGATAAAGGAAAACTTGTTTTCCTCGCTGAATTCGCCGAAAAACTTAAAGAAGAACTAGGATTAGAAAGATGCGAACTCATCAAACGCTTCAAAGGTAGTGAATTAGAGTTCGTTGTCTGTAAACATCCTTTCTATGATAGAGACTCTTTAGTCATCGTTGGCACTCACGTTACTGATGACGCTGGTACTGGTTTAGTCCATACCGCTCCTGGTCATGGTGTAGAAGACTATCAAGTCTGTATGAAATATCCAGGTAGAGGTTTAGATCCATATTGCCCTGTTGACGAACACGGCAAAATGATGAAGGGCACTGGTGAAAGATTAGAAGGTCTTTTCTATGAAAAGGCTAATGATGTTGTTTTAGAAATTCTTACCGAAAATGGTGCTTTACTTAAACACACAACATTCACCCATAGCTATCCTCATGACTGGAGAACTCATAAACCAGTTATCTTTAGAGCCACTAAGCAGTGGTTCTGCAGTATTGAACCAATTAGAGAAAAACTCTTAAAAGAAATCCATAACGTTAAATGGTATCCAGCCTGGGGTGAAACCAGAATGGTTAATATGATTAAAGATAGAGCGGACTGGTGTATCTCCCGTCAAAGAGCGTGGGGTGTCCCAATTCCAATCTTCTACGCTGAAGATGAAACTCCAGTTATCGATAAAGCGGTATTTGAGCATATCGCTAAACTCTTTAAAGAGTTTGGTAGTAACATCTGGTATGAAAAAGACGCGAAAGACTTATTACCAGAAGGCTACAGCAATCCACACTCACCAAATGGTAAGTTCACTAAAGAAAAAGACATCATGGACGTCTGGTTCGATAGTGGCTCTTCTTGGAATGGTGTCCTTAACGATAGAGGTATTCAATATCCAAGTGATTTATATCTTGAAGGTAGCGACCAATATCGTGGTTGGTTTAACTCCTCACTTATTTTAAGTGTCGCTACTCATGATGTCGCTCCATTTAAGAGTGTTGTGTCCCATGGTTGGGTTTTAGATGAACATGGGGAACAAATGCATAAATCTAAAGGTAATGGTGTAGATCCTACTAAGATCGCTAATGTATATGGCGCTGATATCTTAAGACTTTGGGTCGCTAGTGTTGATTATCAACAAGATGTCCGTATTGGTGAAAACTTAATTAAACAAGTCGCTGACCAATATCGAAAGATTAGAAATACCCTTAAGTTCATCTCTTGGAACTTAGTGGACTATGATCCTGCTAATAAAGCCACATCATTTGAAAAACCAGATGAATATATCTTAGAAACACTCAACTTATTAGTGAAAAATGTCACTGAAGCCTTTGATAAATTCAACTTTGGCGAAGCCACGAGTGACATCATGACATTCATGTCCACTGATTTAAGTAGCTTCTATTTAGATATTAATAAGGATGTTCTTTACTGCGAAGGTAAGGATTCCTTAAGAAGAAAACAAGTCCAAACTGTTTTATATACAGTTGGTGAAACATTATTAAGATTACTTAATCCAATCCTTCCATTCACCATGGATGAATTTAATCTCAATATGCCTGGTGAAAGAAAAGAGAACCCACAATACTTAGATTATCCAAAGGCTAATCCAGTTAACGAGGCTGTCTTAAAAGAATATGAAACATTTAAACTCTTAAGAGACGATGTTTTAAAAGCTTTAGAAGATGCGAGAAATAACAAAGTTATTGGTTCAGCGCAAGAGGCTTATGTTTCCATCAAATTCAATAACGATGAAATCAGAAAGCTCTTCGTCTCATTCCCATAAAGACTTAGAAAACAAGCTTTCGTCGTCAGTGATATCAAAGAAGAAGATAACGATGGTGTGGAATACAAGAACTCCAAGATTAAAGTTATCCATCACCCAGGTTACTTCTGTGAAAGATGTTGGAATTATGAAACTGACGCTGTCTTACAAGAAGATGGCACCTATCTCTGTAAGAGATGTAGTGAGGTTGTTAAATAATGAAAGAGAAGATTATCAACGGCCTTAAATGGTTCTATAGATCATATATTTGGTTAGGATTAGTCCTCCTAGGACTAGACATCTTTACCAAACAATTAATCATGTCTGTATCAAATGGTCAGTTAGGTGTTCTTGCTGACTGGGGCATTGTCCGTATTAGTTATGTACAAAACGAAGGCGCTGCTTTTGGTTTTGGTACAGGAAACGAAGTCGCAAATAGAATCATCTATCTTATTGTTGCGACACTTATTTCCGCTGGATTAATTACTTATTTAATCCTTAAAAGAAAAGAAACAAAGCTCTTCGTTAGAGCGGCTTTAGTGATGGTAGTTACCGGTGCAATTGGCAATATGATTGACCGTGTTTTCTATGGTCCGCTTCAAGGTAAAACTGGTCTATTCTCTGGCAAGGTAGTGGACTGGATTGACTTTGATTGGTTCTGGCGTTATGTCTTTAATATTGCAGACTGCTGCATCGTTATTGCGGCCTTTATGCTTATCGTCTATATAATCGTTGCAGAGGTTAAAAACTATCGCGAAAAGAATAAGAATAAAGTCAAGACCATTAACGATGGTCAAAAGGTTCTTTCCAAGAGCGAAAAAGAAAAACTAGAAGCCGAAAAAGCTGAAAAAGAAGAAAGTAAATAATTAGTATTTATTCAGTAAAGTTATGAAATACATTGTAACCTTTAAAGAAAACGGACAAAGATTAGATAAAGCTGTGGCGATGCTTAACAGCGAACTTTCTCGTAGCTTTATTACTAAGCTCATTGATGAAGGAAAAATCACTATCAATGGCAAAGTGGAAAAGCCTTCTTTTAAGGTTAAAGAAAATGATGAGATTGATATTGAAGAAATTGTCGATGTGAAGAGTGATATCAAGGAAGAAGATATCCCATTAGATGTCGTTTATGAAGACGATGATATCCTCATTATCAACAAGCCTCAAGGCATGGTTGTCCATCCTGCGAACGGACATTACTCAGGCACACTTGTTAACGCCTTGATGTTCATGGAAGATTCACTCTCTTCCATCAATGGTGTTATCCGTCCTGGTATCGTCCATCGTATTGATAAAGATACATCTGGATTATTATGCGTCGCTAAAAACGATAATGCGCATCACTTCTTAGCGGAACAACTCAAAGACCACACAATGGCTAGAGAATATGTTGCTTTAGTAAGAGGCATCATTAAAGAAAATAGTGGCACAATTGAAATGCCTATAGGCAGAGATAAAAAAGACCGTCAAAAAATGGCGGTGGTTAAGGAAGGTAAACCAGCGGTCACTCACTTCCAAGTCTTAGAGAGATTTAGAGATCACACTTTAGTGAAGTGTCAACTCGTCAGTGGTCGTACTCACCAAATCCGTGTCCACATGTCCGCGATTGGTCATCCTGTTGAAGGTGATCCATTATACGCTGGCAAGAACTACGACAAGATTTATAAAAACGGCCAATTACTCGTAGCGTTTAAGTTAAAACTTATCCATCCAACCACAAAGAAAGAAATGGTCTTCAATATTGACCTTCCAGATTACTTCCAAAAAGTCTTAGAAGACTTAAGATAAAAAGAATACCCAGCTAGTGCTGGGTTTTTCTATTGAATGACTTCTTTATAATTGGCGAAGTGTTTCTTCGCGATCTTATTGAATTCTTCTAAGCCGTATTTCTTAATGAACTTTTTAGCGAACTCATTAACCTTAGAGGACGCTCCAAATGGGAAAGTCATCTTATATTTCTTTTCTAGGGCTTCTTTTTCTAATAAGAAGGCATATCTAGCGATACAACTTGCTAAAGCAACACATGGATAATATGATTCACCTTTAGTTTTAAAAGTGATATTTAATACCTTTTGTTCTTTCGGGTCATTTAGATAACCAAAGTATTTAGATTCCGCGACAAATTGATCCACAAATATATTCTTAGTGTCTGGGAATTTTTTGAACATATTAAGTAACGCTCTATTGTGCATCTTGGCCTTAATAGAATTAAGATTCTCACCTTGTTCAATTAGTTCGTTATAGTGGTCATTTGGTAATGCAAGTTTAGAGACAAAGAACTTCTTAAGCAAAAGTGGGGCGATTTCCATAATCTTTTCATCAGTTAGTTTCTTACTATCTTTCACCCCAAAGGATTCTAATTCTTTTAAATCTTTACCACGCACAAAGGCGGCGACCACAATCACAGGAAGTAAGAAATCACCGACACCGACTTCGTCGCTACCGATTTGATTGTCTTTACAAAGCCAGCCACCGTTAATCGCGGCTTTAGCCTCTTTTGCTTCTGCTTCGATGTTCCATTTCTTAGCCTCAGTTAAAGCACCGTCTCCAGAGAAGACAACTTTATGCTTATTCTTTTTATCACGGTAAATGGTAATGACGACGCCAGAATAATCGGCTTGAAATACGATGTATTCACCGTTATTAAGTTTTTGATAGGCTAAATAAAAAGCCATCAATTCATCAGCTTTTTCGCTAGTAATTGGAAATGATACAATCTCTTTGCTCATGAAATAATGATAACACGTTTTTCTATGTATAAAATTAATTTTATTAATGCTAAAATACTTTTATGCAAAACATTTACGAAACATTTGAGTTTAATAAAATTAAAGAACACTTATTAGAATATGCTAAAACGGAATTAGCGAAAGTCTATATTGATGAACTAAAGATGTTTGAGACTCCTAATGAAGTGAAAAACGCTTTAGAGGATCTTAGAGAAATCAGTTCTATCATTATTAGATTTGGTCCCTTACCAATCCATAATTCCGCTAACGCACTAGTGTTAATTGATTTAGCTAAGAAAACAGGCTTATTAACTCCTCGCGATTTATCCTTAATCGCTGAAGATGTTTTAACTATTAGTAAAATCTCTGCTTTTCTTAAGAAAATAGATTCTTTATATCCTCGTGTTAATCAAATGACCGAAGGATTTATTGACTTATCTAACTTAGAAAAAGAAATCCATAGAGTTATCACCAACTCATTAACAGTCGCAGATAATGCATCTCCTGACTTAAATCAAATTAGAAAATCATTAAAGAAAGCCGAAGCAAACTTACAAAGTAAGATTGCCTCTTTAGCGTTCGCTTATGGCAAATACTTAAACGATGATAATATCACCATTAGAGATGGTCACTTTGTCTTACCAGTTAAGACTGTTGATAAGAGTAAAGTTAATGGCGTTGTCTATGATGTCTCTGATAGTGGTAATACCACTTTCATTGAACCTTTAGAAATCGTCCAAATTAATAACGAAATTACCGCGCTTAAAGTGCAAGAAAATGAAGAGATTAGAAGAATCTTAAAAGCATTAACCGCTTTAGTGCTCCTTCAAGAAGGAGAAATCATCACTAATAACAAGATTATTGCTAAATTAGACTTCTTAAGTGCGAAAGCCTTATATGGCAATGAAATAAACGCTGATATCGCAGAATGTAGTGATAAACAAGAAATCATCTTAGAATCCGCGAGACATCCATTAATTGACCCTAAAAAAGTAGTGGCCAATTCTTTCAAACTCAATGAAAATGAACCAATCATTATCATCTCTGGCCCTAACGCTGGTGGTAAAACTGTATCTCTTAAAACCGTGGGTTTATTAACCTTGATGCATCAATCAGGTTTAGCCTTACCAGTCAGAAAAGGTAAAGTTGGTTATTTTAAACATATCTTTATTGATATTGGTGATAACCAATCATTATCTGATAACTTATCAACCTTTTCCGCGCATATTAGCCAAATTGGCGAAATCATTCACGCAGTCGGTGGCAAAGACTTGGTCTTACTTGATGAACTTGGTACAGGAACTGACCCTAAAGAAGGTGAAGCCCTCGCCGTGGAAGTCACTAAATACTTAGAAAACAAGCACGCTTTAGCGATGATTTCATCTCACTTTGCAGCGATGAAAGAATATGCCTTCTTAAGCAAGAATATCGCTAATGCATCAATGATCTTTGACGAAGAGAATCTTTCTCCAACATACCGTTTTAAACAAGGTGTACCTGGTAAAAGCTATGCTTTAGAGGTCGCCTCTCGTTATGGCATTGATAAAGATATCATTAGTAAAGCTCATGAATTCTTAAAGAGTCATGAAACTAATGATGTTGGAGAACTTTTAGATATTCTTCAAAAGAAAGTCGAAGAGGCTAATAAGCTTCAAGATGAACTCGATAGAAAACAAGCGGAATTAGAAAAACGCGAAAAGAAACTCGCTAATGAAGAAGAGCTCTTTGAGAATCGTAAAGAAAACATGCTTAAAGATGTTAAAGAAGAAAAAGCGGAACTTATTGAAAACGCTAAAAAAGAAATCTCAGATATTATTAGCAAGATGCATAACTCCGATATGCGAGTTCACGAAGTGATTGAACTTAAAAAAGAACTCGAAAAGTTAGAAGAAAAGGAAGAAGAAGTCGTCTATAACGAAGAAATCGCTGTTAATGACTTTGTTTCTATCCCAAGCATGAACATCTATGGTCGTGTCATGAGAATGAAAGGCAACAAAGCCCATATCGTCAGTGATGGTGGCTTAGCCTTTGATGTTGATAAAAACAAATTACATAAAGTTGCACAACCTAAAGTCGGTACTTCTAAAGTGAAGAAAACTAACTATGATTTAGCAATCAACACTAAAGTGGGCATTGAATTAAACCTCATTGGTATGCGTGTCGAAGAAGCAAAAAATGCTTTAATCAAATACTTAGATAACTGCCGTTTAAAACACTTAAGCCAAGTTAGAATCATCCATGGCTTTGGTAGTGGCGCGCTTCGCAATATGGTTCGTAGTTATTTAGATACACAAAAAGACCTTACTCATCGCCCTGGCGGTGAACATGAAGGTGGTGAAGGTTGCACAGTCGTGCTCTTTAAATAATGAAAGAGAGAATTAAGTCGTGTATTAATAACCTTAAGCATCTCCCTGGTGTTTATTTAATGCATGATAAAGATGATAAAATCATCTATATTGGCAAAGCCAAAGATCTCTATAAAAGAGTGAGTCAATACTTCCTAAGACCACAAGTGGGTAAAGTCGCTAAGATGGCCTTTGAAGCGGAATATTTTGAAACAATCATCACCAATAATGAAAAAGAAGCGCTCATCCTTGAGATGAACCTTATTCAAACTCATTATCCTAAATTTAATATTTTATTAAAGGATGGTAGCCATTACCCATATATCGCTTTAAGAAAAGATGGCTATCCATACTTACAAATCAAAAGAAACACTAAAGATAAGAAATACGATTACTTTGGTCCTTTTCCAAGAAGCACAAGCGCGTATGAAACTATCGACTTATTGAATAAGATATTTCCATTGAGGAAATGTAATAAGATTCCTAATACTGCTTGTCTATATTATCATCTTGGTCAATGCCTAGCGCCTTGTATCAATGAGATTCCTAAAGAAACTGAAGATGACTTACGTGAAAAGGTCAAATCCTTCATGCGTGGTAATAATGCGGATATTAAAAGAGAAATCACCAGCAAGATGATGGCAGCATCAGAGAAGATGGATTATGAAGCCGCGAATGACTATAAAAATGTTTTAGAAGCCATTAATCATATCAACATTCCTCAGAATATGGAGAATAACGATAAAAAAGACCGCGATATTTTCGCGTTTTCCTCTAGAGAGGGTTATTTATCGTTAGCGGTCCTTTTGTTCCGTAGAGGCACTCTTTTGGATAAAAAAGTCTATATCGTCGAAGAGTTTGATAATAACGAAGAACAAGTCGCTGATTTAATCTTGCAGTTCTATCAAAACGTTCCTCTCCCACAAGAGGTTGTTATTAATAATGAAACAGTCGTGGACTTACTGAGCGATTTAATTGATCCAACAGTCTATAGTGTCACTAAAGGGAAGATTCATGATTTAATCTTAACCGCAAAACAAAATGCGAATAACGCTCTAGATGAATACTTCTTAACTAGTAAACTAGATAGTGATAAGCTCGCCTTACTAGAGGAACTTGGTCAAATCATTAATATCGATACACCATATAGAATTGAATTATTTGATAACTCACACTTACAAGGTTCTAGCCCTGTAGGCGCTGCAGTAGTCTTCATTAACGGTGAACCAGCGAAGAAGTTATACCGTAAATATCATATTGAACATGATGAGGCTAGAGATGACCTTAAATCTATGGAAGAAATCGTCTATAGAAGATATAAACGTCTAAAAGACGAAGGCAAAGATTTACCTGATTTAATCCTCGTCGATGGTGGTCTTAATCAAATCAAAGCCGCGGACAGCGCTCTTAAAAAAGCGGAAATCTCTATCAATCTCTTTGGCTTAGTGAAAAACAACAAACACCAAACTGCCGGTTTAATGGATATAAATGGTAATATTTACGATATCGAGAATAAGAACATTTTCTTCATGCTTACAAGAATGCAAGATGAAGTCCATCGCTTTGCGATTGCCTTCCATCAATCACTTAGAAATAAGAAAATGACTTCATCAATTTTAGATGATATCAAAGGCTTAGGTGATAAACGTAAAGAGTTAATCAACAAGGCCTACCCAGATATAACTTTGTTAAAAGAAGCAACAGTGGAAGAGTTAAGCCAACTTCTTCCTAGAGAAGTAGCGGAAGCGCTCTACATGAAATTAAGATATTAATTGCTTGCAAACAATCTGAGAATTATTTAATATAATTATCGCTGACATGCGCTTGTAGCTCAGTTGGATAGAGCAACAGCCTTCTAAGCTGTGGGTCAGGCGTTCGAGTCGCCTCAAGCGTGCCATTGATTTAATTCCCTATTGAAAAATAGGGTTTTATTTTGTACTATGTAGATGGATGGGGATATGGAGAATATACCCTCCGCTTAGTCGGAATGGAGACCTTAAACCCATTCGCTTAGTGGTGGCGCACCTTAAAACGCCTTTTTTTGTACCATGAAAAACTATAAAGAATCTTGTCGCTTACTATTGCATAAAGCTGCCGAAAAATATAAAAAATTGCTCGGTAAGGATTTTATAATTGAATCTAAAGATTTTAAGAATAGTAAAAGATATATTTTGAGATTTTACGAAGGAAACTTCTTACATTTGACTGGAGTAAAAACTAAAATCAAACCATCTCTTTTCTTTGAAAAAGCTCTAACTAATCAACTAACAATTGATGATTTCGATTGTGATTCAACAAAAGAAATTAAAGGCTACACTCAAGAAAAGATTCCCCATCTATTAGACATTGATATATTTTTTAGTACAAATTTAGAAATTCAAGAGAATTACACAAGAGGAAAGGTGTCTTGCTTAATTGCTGCTAGCGAAGGAAAATTTACACTAGGTTTTACAGGAGGTAGTGGCGCACTTAATCCGATGACTTTATTAAACAGAAATACAATAAATCATGATAAATCTACAAAGAATTATTCGATTTCAATTTCAATGCGCACGTAATCGCATACCAAATGTCTAATTCTAAGTTATTAATAAAATTTTTAGCACTCTCACTTGCCGAGTGCTAATTTAGTGCTACAATAGAGTTATAAAAGGAGGATTAATTTATGCAAATGGAACAAATGCCTGACTATGAAAATGATAAAGATGTCCTTCAAAAATTTGGCCGTAACATTAACGAAGAAGTTAAGAAAGGGAAAATTGATCCCGTCATCGGTCGTGATGAGGAAATTAGAAAAATCATTGAAATATTAGCCAGAAAAACTAAAAACAACGTCATTCTTTTAGGTGAACCTGGCGTTGGTAAAACCGCAATACTTGAAGGTCTTGCGGAACGTATCGTCAAAGATGATGTGCCGACCATACTTAAGGATAAAACTATTTATGAATTAGATATGGGCGCATTAGTAGCGGGTGCAAAATACCGTGGTGAATTTGAAGAGAGATTAAAAGCAGTCCTTAATAAAATTAAGGAAAGCGAAGGCAAAATCATTCTCTTTATCGATGAGATCCACCTCATTGTCGGCGCTGGTCGAGCGGATGGTGCCCTCGATGCTTCTAACATGCTCAAACCGATGCTTGCGAGAGGAGAAATCGATTGTATCGGGGCGACGACATTAAAAGAATATCGTGAATATATTGAAAAGGACCGCGCTCTAGAAAGAAGATTCCAACCCGTTCTTATCAATGAACCGACTGTGGAAGATACTATTTCTATATTAAGAGGATTAAAGAATAGGTTCGAATCATTCCATGGTGTGAAGATTACCGATAATGCTTTAATCGCCGCGGCAAGTTTATCCAATCGTTATTTAACATCTCGTTTCCTTCCTGATAAAGCTATCGACTTAGTGGATGAAGCTTGTGCTTCCATCAAAGTGGAACTCGCCTCTATGCCTAGCGAACTCGATGAATTAGAGAGAAAGATTAGGCAATTAGAGATTGAAAAGGCTGCTTTAAAGAAGGAGAGTGATGAAGCGAGCAAGAAGAGACTCGCGGATGTCGAAAAAGAACTCTCTTCTCTTAATGAGAAAGATAACGAACTCAAGAAGAGATGGAAACAAGAGAAAGATGAAATTCTCAAAGTTAAAGACATTAAAGAGAAACTCGAAAAAGCGAAGTTTGATTTGGATGTCGCTTTAAGTCATTCCGAATACGAAAAAGCGGGTGAATTACAATATAAGACCATCCCAGAATTAGAGAAGAAATTAAAAGAGAACGATAATTCTCAAAGCGAGAAGAAACTCTTATCCGAAGTCGTGGATGAAGAACAAATCGCAAAGATTATCTCTCGTATGACCAACATCCCTCTCAGCAAGATTGAAAAAGGCGATAGAGAGAAAGTTCTCGATTTAAAGAAGACTTTATCGAAGAGAGTAATCGGTCAAGAAGAAGCTTTAACTTTAGTTAGCGATGCGATTCTCCGTCAGAGAGCGGGGATTAAAGATAGCAATCGACCCATCGGTAGTTTCTTGTTCTTAGGTCCTACTGGTGTGGGTAAAACCGAAGTCGCTCGTGCTTTGGCGGAATCCTTGTTCGATTCGGAGAGTCATATCATCCGTATCGATATGAGTGAATATATGGAGAAATATAGCACTTCTCGTCTTATTGGTGCCCCTCCAGGATATGTCGGATATGAAGAAGGCGGACAACTCACGGAGAAAGTGAGAAGAAATCCTTATTCTATCGTCTTATTCGATGAAATCGAAAAAGCTCATCCCGAAGTCTTTAATTTGTTACTACAAATGTTAGATGATGGGAGACTTACCGATAGTCAAGGAAGGGTCGTGGACTTCAAGAATACGATTATCATCATGACTAGTAATTTAGGTAGTGAATATCTCCTCAATAATGAAAGAGATAAAGTGGAAGGATTATTACATCAAACCTTTAAGCCTGAGTTCTTAAATCGTATCGATGAAATAGTGTACTTCTCCCCATTATCTAAAGAGACTCAATCTAAGATTGTTGATAAGATGCTTAACAATCTCAATGATAGATTAAAAGAATCTTATTATTCGTTCGAATTCTCTAACGCTTTAAAGAGTTGGATCCTCGATAGCGCTTATTCACCAATTTATGGTGCGAGACCGATTAAGAGATTCATCCAGAATAAAGTGGAGACCGTTATTGCGAATAAGATTATTTCACAAGAGGTTGACACCAAACACAAATACTCAGTTGATTATAACGGCCAAGAAGTCTTAGTCAAACAAGTTTAATCTTAGGG
>JAEEGK010017847.1_pt1 | contig 15420 bp, 8 predicted proteins | sample 8958771 | NCBI WGS metagenome assembly JAEEGK01 (sample SAMN16246547, study PRJNA631951) | gut metagenome | biome: gut microbiome; feature: rumen; material: SC-attached | host: Bos | place: Iran: Karaj | collected 2018-10 | reverse complement strand
ATATAAAAGATGAATTACAAGATTATAATAATTCCAATTATTTAGAAAAAAAAAGAAAAAGAAATAAAAAATTAAAAGAAGAAGAAGAAGAAAATGAAGAAGAAGAGAATATAGAAGAAGAAGAAAATGTTGAAGAAGAAGAAAATGAAGAAGAAGAAGAAAATGTTGAAGAAGAAGAGTTTATAAATAATGAAGAAGAAGAATTAAAAAAAGAAAAAAAAAATATAAAAAAAGAAGAAGAAGAAGAAGAAGAATCTTCTGAAAATTTTAATAAAAAGTTAGAAAAAAATGAAGAAAAAAATATAAAAAAAAGTAATTTAAAAAATAAATTAGAAGACCAGTTTTTTTCATTAGATAAAATGAATGAATTTGCAGATATGTTAGATGAACAAGATTTAAAAACAGCTCCAAAACTTCAAATAGCATCTCGTCGCAAAAATACATTATCTTCAAATTCATTATCATCAGAAGAAGCAGAAGCAGAAGCTGAAGAAAATTCAAAAGAAGAAATAAAATTTAATCAATTTTTTGATAATCCAGAAAAAGAAAAAAAAAAGAATATATTAGAATCTGATTCTGAAGAAGGTGAAAATGGTCTTTTTAAACAAATTAAAGAAATAGAAAAACAAATGTTAAGCAAAAAAAAATGGAATATGAAAGGAGAAATTTCTTCTAAAGAAAGACCTATTGATTCTCTTCTTTCTAATCCAATGGATTTTGAAGTTGCTTTAAAAAATCCTCCTATTCCTAATCAAGAATATACTAATTTTTTAGAAAATATGATTAAAAATAGAATTAAAGATAATTTATTTGATGATCCTAATTTTAAAGAATTAATACATTTAAATAAAAAAAATACAGGAAATGATTTTGAAATTAATTTTAATAAAAGTAATAAAGGATTAGGAGAAATTTATGAAGATGAATATACTGGGAATAAAGATACTGAAGGAAAAAAAGAAGAAATTAAAAAAGAATGTGATGAAATGTGTGATGAATTATATAATATTTTAGATAGGTTAAGTAATTCTTATTTTATGTCTTATAATAATGTTTCAGTATAAAAATTATTTTTTTTATTTTATTAAATTTTTTTCAATTATTATTATAATTTTCAGATTATCATTAGTGAAAATGAAAGATATTTTTCAATTATTATTATTTATGTTTTAAATTTAAATTAATGTTATAATTAAACAAAAATGAATAATCTTTTATTAAAATTCGATTCAATAAAACCGGATATAGTTTCTGTTAATAATAATCATAATAGTAAAATCTTAATTTAATTTTAAGCAAATACTCAAACAGATGAATGTCATATTGATACAATGAATGAGATTTTATTAATCTCAAATAATCATAATACTAGTAGTTTTTGTAAATTAATGGAAAACAACAATAATTCATTCGAAAGAAATTTAAATAAAAATAATCCAAGAAAATCAATAAATATAAAAGAAATAAATTTTTTAAATTTCTTTGATTTAAAATCAAAAATGAATCTTTACACCAATAACAAATATTTATTTAATAACTTAGGTACTAAAAATATAAAAGAAAAAACATTAGATGTTAAAAATAATGAAATAAAAAGATTATTAAATAATAATATTCAAATTAAAGATAATGAAATAAAACCAAATAATTTTAGTGATATTAATTTTAATCAATATTATACAAAATTAAATTCAGAAAATAAAATTATATTATTATCATATCCCATAAATCAGAATATATGGTTAAGAGGAAGAATTAAAAAAATAAAATTAAAAAACAAGGAAATTTATGAATATTATATTGATTCCTTTAACACTATTATAATGTCAGCAATAAAAATTAGTAGGAAACAATTTAATATTTTTATTGATAATCATTTTTTAATTAAAATTGGGAAAATCTCAATAAATATTTTAGGAAATGTATTTAAAGTAAAAATGAATAATAATTTAGAAAATAAATGTAATATTAAATATGTAAGTAAAATTTTTTATTATTTAAGAACATTAATTTATTTGGACTTAATGGTCCTATGAAATTAAATGTTCAAATAGGAAAAAAAGAGAATAAATTAGTTTTTTTTAACAAAGAACCAGAATTTTCAGAAAGTAAACTTTTATTTTAATAATTTTAGTATTTAATTGTTATATTCTTAATTTTATAAATAGAAGTGTTAAAAGTTCTGTAAAAAATTTTCAATTAATTAATTTCTTAAATAATATTATCTTCCAATTTGCAGAGTCAAAAAATGAAAATGAATATATTTTAGATTTTATGTATCCATTTACTCCCATTCAAGCTTTTGGAATTGGAATTTCTTGTATTATAAATAAACTATTTTGTTAATTGATACTTTGTGTATGAAATTTTAAATTTAATTTAATATTTAATCAATTTGAGACAATTTTCTTTAATATTCAAATAATTTTCTGTTTATATATATAATTTTTAAGGATTTAATATTTTTAATAATTATTATAACATAAATAAAATTCTAATTAATAATTTTATACAATTTTCATTATATTTTTTAAATATTAAATTCTAATTAATTAATCTAGACAATTAAATTCAACGATTAAAAAATCTTTTAATAAATAATAATAATTTTAAGAATGTAATTCAATAATTAATTTTAAATTTTCTATTTTGTGAATATTATAATATTTTTTTTATATCATCAGAAAATCTTTCAAACAATTTAATTATAATACTTTTTCATATATATTTCTTTACAATGAAAAAAAAATAATTATACCCACTGAAAATTAATACTTTCATTAAATTATATTAAATTCAAAAGAAACAAAAGAATATAAAATTGAATGAAGACATTTGAGTATTTTCTTGAATTAATTTCTCCAAAAAAAGTTTAAGAAAAAGAAAATGAAAATGATATTAATGAAAAAAATAAGCAAAAACATAAAACGACAATAAACAAACGGAAATTATTGTTCAAAACAAAAAGAAAAAAATATATTTTTTTGAAAAGATTAAAAGACAATTGATTTTAATATAATTTGGATTAAATCTTCATCTTTGGAAATTAAAAAGATATTATCTTAGAAATTATACTTAAATTTAATTTAATTCTTTAAAATATAATAATAAAACAAAGAGAATAATAATTTTTTCAAAAAATTTTTGAAACTTTAAAATCAAATCAAAAAAAAGAAATTATCTCAAATAATGTATTTAATAAATATTTTTCAAAACAAAAGTAAATTTAAAAATTAATGGGAATATTGAAAAATATAATTAATCATTAAAAATAAATGACATTTTGAAATATCAAAAATAATAAAACCAAATCTTATTTTATTATAAATTTAAGATATAGCAATTAAAAAATAGAAAAAATAAATACATTACTTTAAAATCAAGTAAATTTCAGAATTTTTTAAAGATTAATTCTGTTTTCTTGAAAAGTATTTATTAAATCATAATATTATTTCAAATAAAAGAGTTTTTAGTATAAAATAAGATAATATTATTCCTTGGTATAAATTATATTTACTTTTTTATAAAATTTTGATTATTGATTTTTTCTTTATTTATTTATACAAATATTATTTCAAGATGAAATAATACATAAAGTCATCAAACAAATTCCAACAATAAAATATAATATAGATGAGATATTAATCCAATCATTTTATTAATCAAAAAATCAAAGATTTTTTTTAGATTTGAATAAATTTTTCTTTTTCAATTCTTTTAATAATCTTTTATCAGTAGAATTTAAAGAATTTATAGAAGAACAACCACAGAACATATAACTCATATCTTCAACATTATTAGTATTAAAATTAGATAAATTTAAAGAAGTTAAAGAAGAACAATTATAGAACATACTACTCATATCTTCAACATTATTAGTATTAAAATTAGATAAATCTAATGATTTTAAAGAAGAACAATTATAGAACATACTTCTCATATTCTTAACATTATCAGTATTAAAATTAGATAAATTTAAAGAATTTAAAGAAGAACATAATTGAAACATACACCTCATATTATTAACATTATTAGTTTTCAAATTAGATAAATCTAATAATTGTAAAGAAGAACAATTATCGAACATATAACTCATATCATTAACATTATCAGTATTAAAATTAGATAAATTTAAAGAAGTTAAAGAAGAACAACCAGAGAACATACTTCTCATCTTATTAACATTATTAGTATTAAAATTAGATAAATCTAATGATTTTAAAGAAGAACAATTCCAGAACATATAACTCATATCTTCAACATTATTAGTATTAAAATTAGATAAATTCAAAGAAGTTAAAGAAGAACAATTCCAGAACATATAACTCATATTATTAACATTATTAGTATTAAAATTAGATAAATTTAAAGAAGTTAAAGAAGAACAATTATAGAACATAAAATTTGTATTTTTTAAAGTAGTTTTTGAAATTATTTTAATCTCATTTTTATCTTCTTTTTCAAATATATATTCATAACAAAAATCTATTTTTTTATCATTTAAATATATTTCACAATTTTCTTTTATTTCTTTTTCATTTTCTATTTCTTTAATATTTTTCCAATCCCTGTAAGGATCTTTTCTTTTAACTTCTTCATAAGAATTTAATATTTGAATTGGTTTATTTATTTTATCTATTTTAATATCATATTCACATATAATACTCTCACCTTCATTTTCTGGAATTCCTTTTTTATTTGATTTAACAATATATTTTATATATTTCAACTCTTCTTTTGAAAAAATTTCTTTATTTATATTATTTTCATTTGAAATAGACTGAGAATCAATAACTTCTTGCAAGAATTTAGAATTCTTAGCTTTCTTATTCTTTTTCATATTTTCTTTAATAATATTTTCATAAATTCCTAAATATTCTAATTTTATTCTTGTCAAATTTTGGTTTTCATCAATAATTTCTTTAATCAAAAAAGAAGAAAATGGGAAAAATAATATTTCTGCTTCTCCCGGAAAAACAGAAAAAGAAGATATGATTGCATTACTATTTTTTTTTTCATCATTTAAAAGTTCAAATAATACACTTGAATATCCTTCTTTATATTTTATAAAGCCTAATGCCGTATCTTCATTAAGACTAAAAGATAAATAAGTTCTTGAAAATATCATAACTTTATTTTCACAATCTTTTGAATTTCCTTTTTTATTATAGAATTCCTTAATTTTTTCCATTTCATTATTTGCAATGATTGAACCTCTAAATAAATTTTGATTACCTTTATATGAATAATATTTTAATCCAGAATATAATATTCGTATAAAAGTATTATATTGTTGATTGTTTAATTGCATTAAATTCCAATTTAAATTTGGATAAAAAGATGATTCAAAAGTATAAACTCTTGCCCAACATTTAGCTATTATTTCATTAGAAATATTTCCTGCTTTGATTAATTTAGAAATTATTTCATTTATTCCACTATTTCCACCAAAATTTTCCAACAAAAAAACATTAAAATTATTAATTTCTGAATGACTTACTTTTTTATTTTTCATTATTTTATCATATAAATAGGGATATATTAATTGTCCTTTTTCTTCAATATATTCAAAAGTAAAACAATCATTATAATCATCTGGATATTTTAAATTACCTTTATCAATTAATGATTGTTCATCTTTTAAATATTTGTTTAATAGATTTTCAAATTCTTTATTCGATGCAATATTTTCAATATTAATTAAATCATTATTTAAATCTTCTGAATGTTCGTTTTGAAGAAGATTAATAATATCATTTTTATTATTTGTAAATATAATTTGAATTGGAATAATATATAAATCAATTTGTTCCTCTTTAAATTTTTCTAAATAATTTCCAATTAATTCTCCACTTATTATTATAATAGCAATATCAAATTTGATTTCTTTCATTTTTATAAATAATGAATTTATATCTATAAATTGTTCAACAGTAATTCCATATTGACTTTTTAGTTGAGAACAATATTTTTGGTTTTCTTCATTCTTTATATTTTGGTCTACCCATAAAACATTTTTTATTAAGGATGAGTGCGGTTTCGGTTTTTTTATTGCTTTATAAACTTTTTTCTGTGCCTCCTCTCCACCTGTGATTTCATGTTTTATCGGAGATTCTGTTTTTTTTGAAAAACAAGCTCCCATTTTTTTTTTATTATTAATTGGATATTTTTTATTAAGTTTTTTTAATTATATTTTTATTGAATTTTTTTAAGTATTTATAAAGTCTATTTTTTCATATTTATTTTTAGTTGAATGATATTTAATTTATATATTATATTATAATATATTGTATTTAGTGTTTTACACATTTAATTTTTGTTTTATCTATATGATCTTTTTTTAAAGTTTTAGATTTATATCCTTGATTTTTTTAAATTGATTTATTTCTTCATTTTTATCATATTTACCAATTGTTCCAACATAATCAAATAATTATTGTCCTCCTTTTAAAAGAAAATATGCAGGATAAATAAGATATAAATACCAAATTTTCTAAACTTTCATTGATATAAATTTATCATTTTCATGGTCAAATAATATAATATTTATTTTTTCAATTTATAATTAAAAAATCGTACATTCAAAAAAATAGAAAGATTTTTAAAAATTTTTTGTTTAAAAAGAGTTTATAATTTTTGATTTCTGATTCCTGATATTTTAAGAGTTCTTTAATTTTTATCAAGATAAATTAAGTAAGAAGCATGATCAAAAGTATCTTTTCTTCTTTAAGCACATCTAATATAACTATCATTATATCTTTACATATTAATTCATGTACTAGAATTATGATACCAATTAGGAGTGTACACTCACCTTCTAATACTACCTCCATCTCATTCATTTTCAATATCACTAATAGAGTTTTTCATTAATAGATTTTACACACATAGAAATAGAAGCATTTGTTTTTAAAAAAATATTTTTAAGATAATTATACCTATAATATATTTTTATAATTGTTTTAGTTATTTTTTTTGTTGTAAAAAATGTCAGAAAAAATAATAAACTTAGAAATTTTAATAATAGTTAAAAAAGGGAATTATGAAAATATTTCTCAATTTTTTTTATCTTTAAATTTATGCAACTTTATATGGATATAATCAATAGTAAATTTATTTTCTTTTAAAGTTAATAATGATGAAAATTTTATTACATATGATTAAAAATTTTCTGTTATTATCTTGATAAGAAATGTAATATATTATTTTATTTGTTTTTTCTAATATGATTATATCATTGTTCATTGCTATATTTTTTCTATTGTTAAATTTCATCATAAACTTCAATTTCTTTTTTTTAGAAAAAGATAATACTTTAAGTCTAATTTATAAATTCAAATTTTATTATGTATTATCATTTGAAATGAGTTTTCTGATAATAATATTTAAATTATTCTTGTGATAAAAAATATTATAAATTAATATTTTTAGATATGACGATGCCAATTATGAATGACTTAGAAACTGCTAAAAGAATTCAAAGAATGATTGAAATATCTAATAATATTAAAATTATTATTGTTTCTGCTCATATTGAAGAAAATTTATTAAAAGAATTGAAAAATATGAAATGTATTATTGAAATTATTCAAAAAACTTTAAAAAAAAGCAAATTCGAAGAATTATGAAATTCATATTATTTGTCTAAATGAAAAATAAAAAAGTTCATTGATTTAAAGTTTATTTTTTATGTTGATAATATAACTGAAAGAAAAAAAAGGATATTAAATAATGAAATGTATAATGTTTCAAAATAATAAGATGGTATTTTAAATTTAAATTATTATTACATGCTTTTGATTTGTTAATATTTAAAAAAATAAATATTATTTTTTAGGGTAATTTATGTTGTGAAATATCGTAAGCTATCATTTATAAGGGTGGCAATTTTCATTTTTCTTAATTCCCTTAAATTCAGTATTTTTTTCAAAAAATTCTTGAATATATATTATTTAATTTTTTTATTTATAAACATTAAATTTGAAATTAAAATGTTAATAGTTCTATTATTAAATTTATTCAAATTAATAATAATTTGAATAAAAAATAAAACTTTTCTTTTATTATATTTATTTAAAATATTAAGATTTTATTTAAATATTAATTAAGTTTTGTTTTTGATATTTTAGAAAAAAATACTTTTTAAATTATATATGAAAGATATTTTTGCAATATTATATAATTATAATACAAATAATATATAAGAATAAATATTTCTATTATTTTTTTATAAATAATTAAATTTAATTGAATTATTCTATAACTAATGTTTTGTTTAAAATAAAAAAATATAACTAATTTTTGTGAGTTTAAAAAAATTTTTCTAAAATCTTTTTTAACTCATAAAATATTTTATTAAATTATCAAAACTAACCACATCAACAAAACAAAAGATTCCACAACAATTTAATATTCATTATTTAAATATTTCTATATTTGCATATAATTAAACTAATTAATAGTTAAAGAACATTTAATACTTTAAACATAAATTTTATTAATCTATATGAACATCCTATATTAAACCATTTATTTTGATAATTATATTTCTTCCTTACCTCAAGAAATTCAATTTCAACATAAATATTAATATTTATTTTAAACAAACTTTTAGATGGATACTCAAAAAAAAAATTTAAATCATAAAAACTTAAATAATTCAATGAAATATAAAGAAGATTCATTTTCTCAAACCTTAATAAATTCTAATCACTTTATTTTAGTATCCAAAGAAAAAAAAGTAATGTCAAATGAAGATTACATTAATTTTTTTTATAGAAAAGAACCAGGATATTTAAAATTGGAAAAATTAGATAAATCGAATTATAAAAATAAAATAAGGAATAAAAGGAAAAAAAAGGGAGAATCAAAGAAAAAAAAAGAAAATAATGCTTTTGAATTATTTAAAGAAGAATTTAAAAAATCAAATCCTAATCTTTCTAAACAAGATTTTAATAAAAATTCTAAAGAAATTTGGAAACAAATGTGTTCTTCTTTGAAAAATATTTATTTTAAAAATACAGAAAATGATAATATCCCAAAAAAAGAAGATTAATTTTTAATTAAGTAATTGTTTATTGAGTGATTCTGTTAAATTAATGCAAATATAAAAATAAAATTTTATATCTTATAATTAAAATTCATTTAATCAAATTATATAGTTTAAATGAATATTTCTCTATATTAATTTTATGAATTTATAATTTCAATTCTTATTTCAATTGATCTTTATTTTTAATAATAAGTCAAATATATAATTATGTAATTAAATAATGTAAATATTTAAAATATACTTAAAAATTTTTAAAATTATTTTTTTAAAAAATGAGTAAAAAAATAAAAAAATAAAAGTTAAAATATAAAAAGTAAATGAATATAATATAGAAATAAACAATATATTTTAATTAAAAGAATTTTCGATTTTATGAGATGTTTCAAATTCACAAGGATCTTTAAAAAATAAATAACTTTCTTTAATTTTTCTAAAATTATTTTTTGCCTTAACATATTTACTTAATTTTCCTTTAAAATCATTAATTCTATTTTCTAATAATCTATTTCTTCCAAACTGAGAACTAAGCATTTGTTCTTCTAATAATTTATCAATATCTTGATTAAATTGTTCAGAATTCTCTTTTTTTAAAGTTTTAATTTTATTGAAAAAATTTTTTAATTGTTCTTCAAATCTAATTTGTTTTATTCTTTCTTCTTCTTCTTCTTCTCTTTTTTTTCCTAATTTTTTTCTTTTTTCATCAGAATCTTCTTCAAAACTTTCAAATAGAAAAGTTTTAAGATTTGAAGTTAATTTTTTTTTAGGATTTTTTATTATTTTTGTTTCAATAATAGGTTTTTCTTTTTTTTTAATATATTTAAATTCTTTTATTACTTTAGGAGGTTTTTCAATAATTTTTTTTTTATATTTCCCTTCTAAAATATCTTGAACTTCTTTTCTTAATTCAAAATTCTCTTTTTTTTTCTTTTTTAACAAATAAGAATTATCATATATTAATTGAACTTCTTTTTCTTCTTCTTTAATATCTTCCATTTTAATTCTTGTATATTTTTTTTTTAAATTTGGATTTTCTTTTTCTTTAAATTCTTCGTTTTCTTCATTTTCTTCATTTTCTTCTTCTTCATTTTTCATTTGTTCTTCTTTTATTTTTCTTATTCTTTCTTTCATTTCATCTTCAAATTTTTCTTGATTGAAAAAATTAGGATTATTCCTTAAAATTAAATGTTTTAAAAACTCAATATGTTCAATTGAACCACTACTTAACATATTAATATAATCTTCAGCAGGATTTTTTCTTTTTTTAGTTAAATTTGCTTTTTGTTGTTTTTTAACTAATTCTTGTATTCTTCTTTCATTTTCTAATCTTTTTTCTTCTTCAATTTTTAATTCTTCATTTCTTTTTTTTTCTTCTAATTCTTTTTTCTTTTTTTCTTCCATTAATTTATTTTGTTCTTCTCTTAATTTTGCTGCTCCTATTAATGGATTATAATTATCTTCTTCAATTATTTTATTTTTTTTTCTTTTTTCTTTTCTTGTTTTTGATTTTATTTTTGTTTCTTTATTTATCTTTTTTTCTTCTTTTTTCATTTTTTCTTCATTTTCTAATTTTATTATTCTAACTTCTTCTTTATTTTTCATTGTTTTTTTCTTTAATATTTTATTTCTTTTATCTTCTTTTTCTTCTTTTAAATTTTTATTATTTTTATGTGATTCAGAATAATTTTTTGTTTTTTTTTTATCAATTTTTGGTGAATTTTTTTTATTTCCTTCTTTTTCTGTCGAATTTATTGTTAAAGTTTTATCATTTTTATTATTTGATTTATGTATTTTTTTTGAGCTATTTTTTCTTATTTTTTTATTACTTTCAATTGAATTATTGCTTGAACTTTTATTTTCTAAAGATAATTCTTCATTTTCATTTTCATCTTCTTTTCTATCTTCTTCTTCATCTTCTCTTTCTTTTTTTAAATTAATTAATATTTTTTTTTCTTCTTTATGATTATTTTTTGTATTTTTTATTAATCTATCTATGCTTTTTTCTTCATTAAAATCTAAATTTTTATTTGATATACTGGAATTAAATTCATTACTTATAATATTTTCTTTGTTTGAATAACTTTCAATATTGTTTGTTGTTATAATAGTTTCATTATGTTTAATAGTATTTATAATATTTTTATTATTTGGAATGATATTATTATAATTATTAACAATTTTGTGTTCTCTTTCATTATTAATTAAATGTTGTATATCACTATTATCTCTTATTATATTGATATTGGTGATAACATTTTTATTGACTCTATCAGTATTAATTAGACTTATTTTATTAGTATTATCTTTATCTATTTGAATATCACTTAAGATATTACTGATATTTCTATCAGTATTAATTAGACTTTTTTTATTACTTTTTTCTTTATTTATTTGAATATCACTTAAGATATTACTGATATTTCTATCAGTATTAATATCTGTTTTTGTGTTACTAATATTTCTTTCTGTATGAATATTTTTAATATAACTATTGGTTTCTGAAATAGGATTATTATTTCTATCTGTATTGTTTGGACTAAAACTATTATTTTGGATTTGGTTGATTTTCGGATTATAAAATTCTGAAAAATTTTCGCTTTCACTATTTTTAATAGAATTTTTATTTATAATTAAACTTTTATTATCTGTATTTAAACTAATATTTTTATTTGAGTTAGAAAATATATTTTTTATTCTATTATCAATAATTTTAGGTAATACACTTTTATTTCTATTTATCTTATTATTATCATTAATATTTTCATTTTCCATATTTCCAAAAGATTTTTTAGTTTCAATAAATTTTTCATTAGTTTTTTCAAAAATAATTTCTTCATTATTATTCATCAAATGATTTTTTTTATTAGAAATATATTTTATATCTTTTCTATAATTATCAGTTAAAACATTATTTGATCTTTCAGAAAAATCATCATATCCTGAATCATAATTATTCAGAAATAATAATTTATAATTAGAATTTGAATGATTGATTAGTTTTTCAATATTTCTATCAGTCATTGAAGAATAACTAATATTTTTTAAATATCTGCTATTATTTGTATTAGTTGATGAATTTGAAAGAGCATTTTTTTGAGGAAAATGTTTAATTATTTTATCATTTGAAAATAATAGTTTATCACTATTATACATTTTAGAATTTTTAAAATATGTAGATTGTGATTCATCATCAATTAATTTCTCTGTTAAAATGTTTGATAAAGAATTACAATTATTATTTCCTTCTTCTAATAAAAATTTTCTAATCACCTTATTATTTTTATTATTATTTTCTGAAAAATAAGGATTTTCACTATAACATTCATTATCTGAATTTTCTGCAGGAGATAAATAATTAAAATCTTCATAGTCTGAAAGTTGATTATCTTTTAATCTTTCATTTTCATCAACATAATTAATAATATTTCTTTTTAAATTTGAAATATCTTTATTTAATAAATCTATAATATATTCTACAGTAATTACTTCTTTATTTTGTTCTTTATCATCAACTTTTCTAATAATATTATTTATAATCCATTCAAAGAAAATATTATGAATTATTAATTTTGGAGGTTCATTTTCGCTTTTTTCTTTTCTTATATTCTTTATTATAAAATTTGCTGAATTTTCTAATTCATTTATAGGAATGTTATCTAATTCTTTTAAAGATTCAATTTGTTCGTTTAAAGGAGCTTTTAATAAAATTTCTTTTATTTTACTTTCTGACTCAATTTCATCATTTAATAAATTTTCTTGGAAATCATTTATTTGATTAGAATTATTTTTTATTTTAGTATCACCTTGATTTTTTAAATTATTATCTTTGTCAATTAATTTCTGATGATTGTCTTTTTTGTCGTTTTCTGTTTCTTTTCTTTCTATTTTTGATATTTTTTCAATAAAATCTTCGGTTAAATTTTCCTGGCTTAAAAATTTTAAATATTTAACACTTAATAAATATTTCTTTTGTAAATATTTTATTTTTTGTTTAGAATTTTTATCAGTTATACAAGATAAATGACTAAAAACAGCAGGATAAATTACTTTGTTTATTTTTATTTTAGGAATTTTATTGATTAAACTATATGATTGAGTTAATTTTGAATTTTTTATTTGAGGTAAAAAGTTAAAATCAAAAAAAATTGATTTTTTTTTTTTCCTTTTTCTATAAGACGAAAAAAAATCATCATCTTCAGGTTTAATAGCATATAAATTGTTTTTTACATTATCTATCATAATTATTAAAATAAGTTTTATTAATAATATTAATATTAAATAATAAGTCATTTATGAAACAAATTCATCAGTAAGTATTTACAATAAAAGTTTGGAATAAATTTTACATTTAAAATACTTGTAATGAAATTGAGTAAATAAAAAATCTAACATAAAAATTAACTCAAAATAATACTTTTAAAGAATTAGAAAAATTTTAGAAAATCAAAAGAATATTATAAGAATATATTAAAAGTAAATAATTAATTTGAAGAAAGATTGTTAATCAATAAAATCACATAAGAAGTAGAATTTAGATATAATGATAAAAATAAAAAAAAGAGATAGAAGTACAAATTTAAGTTTAATAAAAATAATAAAAAAAATAAAGCAAAGAAAATTAAATAAAAACTTTAAATAAATAGATTAAATAATAAAAAATTAAATTATAATAATAAATATAAAGAAGTATTAAAAAAGAAAATGCTTTAAAAAAAAAATACTATAAAAAACCTGATCTATTATTAAATAATTCAAATTAGAAAATATCAACAAAGTAAATCATTGAAAATCTCAAAAAAAAAGAAAATGTTATAAAATAAAATATTTTTATTTGGTTTTTTAATAATTTAAAAATTATTAATATTTGACTAATTTTAAAAATAGCAAAAATAAAATAAAATTTTAATTTTTTAACAAAATGAAAAAATATGTTTCAACATTTAAAAAATTCAAAATAAATCTTCCAAAATATAATATTTTAACAAAAAGAAAACATACAATTGATATTTTATCAGAGAATGAATATATGGAAAAAGTAGATGAAAATGATATAATATCCGAAAGATTTAATATAATTCCTAAAAAAGCTGAAACAATTTTTCAGAAAAAACACAATTCATTTGTTAAAAAACAGACATTGAAAAATAAACAAGAAAATATTGATAGTGATACTATTTCTATTTCTAATTATTTTAATGCATCAAATGCTCATCCAATTTTTCTTAAAAATGAAAGTTATGAATATTTTATTAAAAAATATCAATCGAAATTAAATGAAAAAAATAAAAAAAATTTTAAAAAAAATAACACACAAAATCTTTTAATTTCTGAAATTAAAAATGATAAAAAATATAATATAGGTATTTCTCCAATTTTAAGTAGATATAAATCTTTAAATAATTCAACTCAAACAATTATCGATCATCAAAAACAATTATATTCAAAATATCTTAAACATAGAAATAATAATATGGAAAAAACTCATTTTAAAACTCAGGATATAAGTCAATCTTCAACAAAAAATAAAACATTATCTTCTTCAATGAGTCATCTTGTTTCAACAATAAAATTTGATGAAGAAAAAGATAAACAATTAAAAATAAAAACTAAAAATAAAGAATATTTAAAACAAATTATTGATCTTAAAAATAAAGAAAAATTAATGAAATTAAATGAAGATATTTTAGAATATGAAAATTCAAATAAGTTTGTAGCCAGTGTTGATGAAAGAAAAGCTTTTAATTATGATAAATTTATAAGAACATCTTATGAAAAATTTGGTAAAATGTATTTTAAAAAAAAGAAAATATATATAAATTTTAGAAATAATGAAGGAGAAAATATTAATATGACTAAAACTCAAAGAAATAAATTTAGAAAATTTAATAAATTATTTTTAACTACTTTAAATAATGATATGGATATTAATAAAGAAATTCATAAAAAAAAAAATAGCGAAAAATTAGAAAAAAAAATATATGAGCCAAATCCAACAAAATGGATTGATAATGTTAATAATGAATTAAATAAAACGGTAAAACATTATTATAGAAATTTAGGAACTTATATTTTACATAATAAAAAGGGTATTTTTTATAATCATTTAAAAAACTTAAGTAAAGGTGATAAGGCTTATAAAGATGCAATAAGAATATCACAAAAAAATGAATAAAAATTATTTGAAAATATTATAAGATATTAAACATAAGATTTTTCAAATATCTATAAAATATTTATAAATTATAATTATATTATATTTTAGGTTCTAGTTTTTTAATATCATTACTATAAATTTTATTTATCATTTAATATTAAATATGGGGATGGGGGATGGGGGATGGGGGATTGGGGATTGGGGATTGGGCCCAATC
>JAEEGK010017846.1_pt1 | contig 15420 bp, 8 predicted proteins | sample 8958771 | NCBI WGS metagenome assembly JAEEGK01 (sample SAMN16246547, study PRJNA631951) | gut metagenome | biome: gut microbiome; feature: rumen; material: SC-attached | host: Bos | place: Iran: Karaj | collected 2018-10 | reverse complement strand
TTTCTATACTCAGAAATGGAGTCCAATAAAAAACCAGGCAAAAGTGTTTTAGCTTCTTCTCTCTCTAAGCTGAGCAGTTCTTCTATTGAAATATGTAAGCTCTTTGAGATAGCCAACAAAGTTTTGCCAGAGCACTCCAAAATATCAGCTTTTCCTGAAGCGATATCAGTTAGAGTTGTTTTAGGAACTCCACTATTGATTGATAGTGAATATACTGTTGTTTTTTGTTCTGCCAATAAATCCAAAAATGTCATGTCTTAATTATATCGGTTAACCGACATTTTTTCAATAAGATGTGCTTGTGTTTTTCATATTCCTTTCGACAAAAACAGTGAGAGTTTGAGCAAATAATTATTCTAAAAAATCATTACTCAAATTGAAATATTAATCCAAGTCGAGTAAAATAAAATCGAAGAAAAGGTAGAATTCTACCAAAAAGGAGATTTTATGATTGAACGTCCTAAATATCTAAATCAACTTATTAGCGCAAAAAATAACGGGTTTCCAAAAGTTATTACTGGTATCCGTAGATGTGGAAAATCTTATCTTCTCAAAGAAATGTATACTAGATATTTAAAAGAAGAGTGTCACGTTAGTAGTGATAATATTGTGGTTATCGAATTAGATGATGATAGAAACGCTGAATTAAGAAATCCTATCGCTTTAGGAAAATACGTTAGGGACTACTGTAAAGGGAAAAATGATTGCTATGTCATTTTAGATGAAATTCAAAAAGTCACATCCATTATCAATCCTGCTTTCACTAACGGGCAAATTGTATTAGCAAAAGACGGAGATGAAAATGTTATTACATTTGTCGATGTTGTACTGGGTCTTTCTAGAGAGCCTAATATCGATTTATATGTCACTGGAAGTAATTCAAAAATGCTTTCCAGCGATATTGTTACTGAATTTAGAGATAAGGCAACAAAAATTCACTTGTCCCCTCTATCGTTTGATGAATACGCTAATTATAAAAAAGGGTATGCCCCAGAAATGATAAATGATTATATAACATATGGCGGTATGCCTCTAGCGGTTTTAGAAGAGAATGAAGAGAGAAGACAAAACTACCTCAAAAGTCTTTTTAAGACGACATATTTTAGTGATATTTTAGAACACAATAGGCTCAATAAAAGTGAAGCCCTTGATGAGCTAAGCGACATTATTAGCGATTCAGTCGGAGGATTAATCAATTCCGAAAGAATATCAAACACCTACCAAAGTGTTAAAAAAGAAGCCATCGACAAAGACACGGTCACAAAATACATTAATTATTTTCTCGATGCTTTTATTATTCAAGAAGCCACTAGATATGATGTTAAAGGAAGAAACGAAATCGGTGCATTAAGAAAGTATTATTTCACAGATTTAGGTTTAAGAAATGCTAGGCTCAATTTTTCCAAGCCCGACGAAGGCCACATGCTTGAGAACGTTATATTTAACGAACTTCTTTACAATGGATATTCAGTGAATGTTGGAACTTATGAAAGAGTGGAGCGTAACAAAGATAATAAAAATGTTAAAAAGAAATACGAAATAGATTTTTTAGCCACGAAAGGAACTAGGATATTCTATGTTCAAGTGGCAGATGATATTTCAAAGGATGAAACTTTAGAAAGAGAAAAGAAGCCATATAATCACTTAAAAGATCCTATTCAAAAAATACTTGTTGTGAATAAGCCATATAAAGAAATGAGAGATCCCGATGGATATGTCCTTATTGGTATTGCTGATTTTTTGCTTAGATTCATAAAATAGATGCTTTAACGATGCGTTCACGCATCATAAAACCCTATTCATCTTTATATTCGCGCTTCGAAAACAAAGTTAAATCTAAAAACTTACCACCAAACTTCTCATTTAATAAAAAGAGAGGAACCGCGATAACAGCGTAAGCACCAACAAAGATGATTTGTTCTAAGGTCATTGTTCTAAATAAGGATAATGTTAAGTTAGGAACAATATGACTAAAGATATATGGGAAGATTTTAATGAAACCACCACATTCTTTAACCATTTCAGTACCACTGACAATGAAGAATTCAGGTGCTAACCATAAAACGAATAACACTACCGCTAAGGTGATAATGTATAAGAACTTTCTAAATGTCGTAAATGGACGACAGTTCTTAAAGAAGATAATAAATCCACCGATAGCGACACATAAGGCCATTGTTGGTATCCAACCAATTCTGACAATTTCACCACTATCAAACACTGTCTCGAGTGAATGAACATCAAATGTTTGAGTTCTAATTATTTGACTGAATAATACATACAATAGGCAAATACCAACTGGTATAAACATATAGAAGCCAGATAATAACGCCCTTTTAGTAACATTCTTATAGAAGTTACCAGTCACTCTAGTTCTATCAGGTTCTAAAGCCACGAATAAAGAGGCAATACCAGTAATGAAGATATTAACCAAAGACATAACTGTTGGTTGAATTAGATGTGGTAAGGCAATAAGCATTGGGAAGATGGTCACAAAGAACCATAAGTAATCCTTCATCACAAATAAGGATGAAGATCTTTGAATATTATTAACAACACGTCTACCTTGGAAGACAGCTTCCTTCATATTAGAGAAGTTAGAATCTAATAAGACGAGATTTGCGACGTTTTTAGTAGCGGCTGCACCATTTGCTAAAGCAATAGAGCAATCGGCTTGCTTAAAGGCTAATAAGTCATTTAAACCATCACCTGTGACACCAACGATACGGTTGTTCTTTTTTAAGATGGCGATGATTTCCGCTTTTTGGTCAGGAGTGACTCTACCGAATATAGCGTTATTTAAAACAAGTTCTTCTAAATTATCTTGTTCAGTCACTTTAGACATATCAACAATCTTATCCCAATTAGCGATACCTGATTGTTTAGCGATATAACTAACAGTGCCGATGTTATCACCAGAGATAACTTTAATATCAACATCATTTTCTCTAAACCATAACATTGTATCTTTAACTTCTGGTCTAATCGTGTCACTTAAGATATGCATCGCCACTAAAGTAACATCACTTGGGACTGGTTTATCTTTAATGACTACACCGTTTACTTTAGCGAGTACGATAACACGTAAACCACTTTTAGCGTATTCATTCACTTTATTTAAGATTTCTTGGTCTTTAGTGATGAATTCAGGAGCGCCCATCACAAACCAACCTAAACCTTCAAATTCCACCGCGGAATATTTTCTCGCAGAGGAGAAATGGATTCTATCGTTAACTTTAAGTTGATCTAAGTTCTTAAATTTCTTTCTAAAGGCATTAGAGCTATTACGTTGACCATAGTCATCAATACGTTCCACGAGTTTACCAAACTTATTTAATAAAGCGGTTGATGTTTGGTTAGCCTCATTAAAAGCATCTAAGTAACTGGACATTAATCTATCTAATGATTCTTCGTTATAACTCTTGTCTAAGATAATAGTTTCTTCAAGGGTCATTGAACCATCGGTCAATGTCCCTGTCTTATCTAAACAAAGAGTGTTAACTCTAGATAATGATTCAACAGAATATAAGTCTTGAGCTAAAGTCTTATTTTGTGCGAGCTTAACTACACCTGTGGCCATCGCAACACTGGCGAGTAACGCCATACCGCATGGAATCATATAAGCGATAGTCACACCACTATAAAAGGTTGCAGTGGAGAATATACTTTCTTCTCCCCAGAAGGAAGGGAATACAGGTAATGGATTAAGTGGATCTGGACGAGTGATATGATAGACAAATTCATAAACTGCGACAAATACCGCTAATGGGATAGCGATAAGTGTCATATTTCTAATAATCTTAGAGATAGCAATCATTAATCTAGATTTAGGTTGTTTAGATACTTTAGCCTTATTCTCAATCGAGGAGATATATGTATCATTGCCAACTTTATCCACACGGACCGCTAAAGAGCCAGCCACAACAAAGGAGCCAGCAAATACTGTATCACCTTTAGTTTTCTTAACTGGGACTGATTCACCAGTTAATAATGACTCATTAACTTCTAAGATTTGTTCATCTAAGACAATACAGTCAGCGGGTATTTGATCCCCTGCTGTTAAGATAACAACATCATCTAAAACTATTTCAGTAGGTAAGAGTTCTACTTCTTTACCATCACGTCTAGCTTTAATCTTGCTATCGTTTAATAACTTAAGTTTTTCAATTGTATGTTTACTCTTACATTCCTGAATAGTGCCAATTAATAAGTTACAAACAATGATGCCTAAGAACATTAAGTTGGTCACTACTTTAGGACCCACTAGTAAAAGAAGTAAGCCCGCGATTGCGAACATCAAAATATTAAAGAAGGTAAAGATATTACCTAAAACAATTTTGGTATATGACTTATTTGTGGGGCTTTTAGCAATATTTACTTTACCCACACTTTGCATATAGGCCACTGAAGCACTATCTAAGCCACTTTCAGCGGTAGGATTAAATCTTTTAATATCTTCGCTTTTACGATTTGTATTCTTTTTCATAAGACAACAATAAATATAGCACCCAAATTCTTTATAAAAAAGAAAAAGCAGTTATACATGATGATAATATTCAACCATTTCGCATAATAAAAACCCCTAGTCACAGGTAATTTTGTGATTTGGGGTTTATGTTATTTGTTATTTAGTTTCTTGGCTTAGCTTAAATATTTCGATATAGAGATATTGATGATTTAAATCATATTCGAAGTAGACACAGTGTGTATTATCTTTGTTATATGCGTAATAACAATAGTTATCTTCATATTCAGGATAATGACTACCATAACCGAATGATTCACCAGTGAAGTCATCTTCCAAATCGTCATAACGGAATAATCTATATCTAGCGTCTTCTAGAGCGTAGAAATATTTTTCTTCCAAATCAATTGTGTGCTTATCTGAAGTGACAATGATTTGTAAGACTTTATTACCTTCATACATATTGATGGAGAAATCAAATTTAATATCATCCATCACTAAAGCGGGAACACCATTATTTTCCCCTAAAACATATTCCACTGGATAAGTTGGAAACTTACTTGGATCGATATTAGGAATATAAGAGAAGCCATATATACCAAGACAACCCATTAATTTACCGTTATAGGCTTTTTGGGATGCTAAAGCTTGAAGTTCTACAGCATATCTCTCACTAAGGACTTTATCAGCGTACAAGACGTTTTGTTCCCAAACACTATAGTCTTCACCAATGAATCTAGTTGGTTTAACAACACACTCATATCTATCTTGTTCATAAGCCGCCCAAGCGTAATCAACAATCTTTTCTTCAGCGACTTCTTGAGTTTCATAATATAAGTAGAACCAAATAGCCTTATCACCATAATCATCAGTGGTGACTTTATATTCAAAGCCTTCTGCTTCTAAATATGGGAAGACTACCCCTAAGGTATCAAAGCACTTTTGTGCGGCTTCTTTGCCCCATTTAGATTGTTCCACTGCGGTATTAATAGAGCTAGATGAAGATGAACTACTAGAAGATATTTCACTACTAGAAGATTCACTATTACTACTGCTACTTATTTCGCTCGTAGAAACATCACTATCAGATGAGGAAGCATTATTACTAGAACTAGTATTAGAAGGAGTAACATTACAAGCTCCTAAAACAAGAAGAGGTAATAATGGTAATAAACGTAATGCTTTTTTCATATTGTTTATTTCACCTTATTTAATGTGATGTTAGTGAAGACATCACCATCACTATTCTTATATGTTAAGGAAATATAACTACCATCATCCGCTAAAGTGACATTAACGATAGCGTTATCTTCACTTTCAAATTCATAAATACCAGTCACTTCGTCATAGAAATTAAATGAAACATTAATGGTGTTTTTAAATTCTTGACCCATGACACTGATGGTAATAGTTAAGGAAGCACTCTTATTGTCTTTAACAAGGAATGTCACATCCGCGGTATTAACACCATATGTCACATTACTCGCGAAGAATGTTTTGCCAACGAAGATATTATTTTCATCATTGATTACATCTTGAGCGTAAGTAGTCACTAAGATTTCATTAGAAACCATGCTTGGATTAGTCACGGATACCGCTTTAATTGTGGTAACACCTTCACTAATGGCTGTGGCAAAGCCTGTTCTAGCGTCAATTGTTAAGACATCTGTATCTGTAGAAATCCATCTAACATTTGGATTAGAAGCATTATCTGGTGTAACAACCGCACTTAACTTCATAGAAGTACCAATTTTTAATCTATTCTTAGGAGCACTGATGGTGATGTTAGTAACAGGTACTGCTTCAACATCATCAAAGTTATGGCATTCACTATTAGCGGCAAATACAAAGTCTTTCATACCAATGCCTAAGTCATTACCACCAACAGATTTAGCGGTGATGATAATCTTCACCATTGAGGCTGGGGCAAATGTTTTAGTTAAGATCTTTGGTGTCATACCGGTACTCATTGAGGCTTTTTCAAATTCGTTTCTCATTTCATCAGTGACATCAATAGATTCCCATGTATTAGCATCGTTAGATGTATAGATAGTAATGGATTCAAGTAAGTTTAAGTTAGTCTTAGAATTGCATCTAAATAAAGCATAGGCAAATGACATCTTACTTACTTGTTGATTGGAGAAATCAAATAAGACTTCATCTTCAAATCTTGTGGTGAAGTTAGTGGAACTATTAGGGGCACTATAAAGGACGACATCATCATCAGCGAAGTTATCACTATAGTTACCTGTTCTAGTTTGCATTCTCCATGTGGTGATACTGAATGGTGCTTCACTATTAGCAACTGTGTTATTAGCTTTAATTGTATAAGCACCATCTGTGCCTTCTTCACCAGTAAAGGTAAAGCGATAGACATCTTCAGCGGTTTGTTCCACAGTTTGAGCAGGATTAACTTTCACTCTTAATAAATCAGAAGAGATAGTTTGTTTTTCACCGTTAACATGGGTGACATAGATATATGTTTCACCTTCAGAAACCGCTCTTAGATATTGATGACCTGATTCATGAGAATAAAGAAGTTCAGCCACTGTATCGTCAGTGGTAAACCAGTTAACTTCTCTCTTATTCGCGTTAGCAGGTAAGTATGAGAATGATAAATCAACGACATCATCTGGATTCATGATGATTTGATATTCTTCATCACTATTCACTGTATCGTTAATATTGATTGATAAGTTGGTGATATAGATATCTGGTTCTTCTTCGTGGCCCAACATATCCGCATATGTCTTGATATTAGATTCATTAATTGCAGGAGGTAATGTTATTCCTTGAGGAGCGGTGCATGTACCAAAGTTAGATAATTCGATTTGGAATCCATATTCATCGTTATTAGGATCATCAAAACCTCTAATACGAGAGATATATCCAGCTTCATTAACTTTGATATCGATATAGTGGATATCATTTGTTAACCAAGCGAATTTAAGACCTTCATTAATCTTATCTAAAGATGTTTCTTTAACCACATATGCCCCCATGACATTAGTGACATCATCTTTAGTTAATCTTTGTAAAAGATATGGCATATAGAAGTAGGCATAATCAATACCAACGCCTATTCCTTTAGAACCATTAGAGATCCAACCCTTAGTAGCGTAATAAGAAGCATCCCAATAGGCATAGCTCTTATTGTTATAGTAGGAATAAAAACTCCAGGCACTATCTTGACCATATAGTTCCGCGGTTGTGCCATCAAGCACTGCCACAAAATCACTACCACCTAAATAATATTCATAGCCATATTCTTGTCCATATTCCATGGAGTTAAGATAGAAGGCTACTGACATATTCTTATAGTCTTTCTTTAAAGCTTCTTCGATTTGACCGCCTAAGATAATTGGAGGTGGGACTTCTGAACTAGAAGAAGAACTACTACTAGATGAACTAGAAGAAGAACTACTTGAAGAAGGAACACTAGAAGTAGATGTACTTGGTAATTCACTACTAGAACTACTTGTTTCACTTGAAGTGTTATCACTAGAGGATGAAGTAATAGCACTGCTACTTGGTGTAGTTGCACAACCAGTAGCGACAAGAGCGAACAATATCGCACTTAAAAATAATTGTTTTTTCATATATGTTGGAACTCCTATTACATTACATTTGCTTGATAAAAGACAATGCAAATCATATTTGAAGATATTTGATATAAAACTCTAACAGTGACATTAAGGACTTCAGTTTCACTAAAAGGAACATGAGCATTTAAGTATGTAGAAATGATACCCGTCTCAGTTGTTTCTACTTCTCCCTTAGTGAATCCTAAGTTAATCACACTACTAACATAGTTTTCATAATCAGTCGTGGATGCACTCTTATAGTAAATACATAATGTGAAATCTTTTTCGTTGTTATTACCAACTGGATCAATATATGTATAACCATCGTATAAAGCGGTGTCACTTGTTAGTCTTGGGAATTGGGCTAAGTTAGTGAAAGAGGCAATTGGAACACTTGGCCAAATATTCACAAAATTGATATATAAGGCATCACAGTCATAATCACCATAAGTGAGATATAACTGCACAGTGAGATAACCACTTGCATCAATAAGTGTGGTCACTCCATATTGGTCAGTACTTTTAACAGTAAAGCCCACTTTATATAGTTCGTTGATATATTTGCTCATCACTGTGTTCTTATCAACGAATAAGGCAAAGACTGTTAATGTGTCTTTAGTGTTGTCATAGCTTGTGGAATAACTTTCCGCAGGACAAGCAGGAATACCAGTGATATCTGTATATAAATCAACGACGACACTGTTCCACGCTACTTCTCTAGTTTGTTGGATATTAGCTTGGATAACGAAGAATGAATCACCAACATCTAATGCCTCGAAAGAATAGGATAAGAATAAGTCTGAGTAATAGTCCACCATTTGGTAACCGTAGTTACCTTCTGCAGAAAAATAATATCCATATGCTTCCATCTTTTCTTTATAAAGACGAGTAGCACTACTTGAGTTAACGCCAAAGCAAACAATTCTAAAAGTTAATATATCGCTATTAACATAGCCCATTACGGCTTCATATCTAGTGGCGTTAAAGACAGGAACTTTTTCCCAGAAATCACCAAGGACAGTCTTGGTCATATTTTTAATAGTTAAATCCCAGGAGTGTGATTCATAATATTCACCAATCTGAACTTCTTTTGGTCCACTAGAAGTAGAAGCACTACTGCTAGAAGAAGAGATTGATGAAGAAGTACTGCTAGTTGTTAAGGATGATGAAATATCACTACTTGTGGATGCTTCCACGCTAGAAGTGGAAGTAGAAGTAGTAACACTAGTTGAGACACTGGTGCTTGTCCCAGTTGTGTTACAAGCACCAAGAGTCATCGCTAACAATGTCGCAGTTAAAAACGCGAAATGTTTTTTCATTGTATTTCTTTCTTTCTATTTTGTTGTAATTATTAGGCTTCGACTAAATCAAGTGAGCCTTCACTAGTCCATGTGGTAATGATGTAGTTTTCATAACCAAAGAGAACCATATTTTCATCATAGTAATCTAAGAAGTCACTGCCAGAATGTCTGACATCAAAGTAGACAGAATCGTCTTCGTCATAGACATAGTGATTGCCATCAAATGTGAAGTTATAGGTATCATCGATAACGGCTTTTTTACTTTCAGTAACCACTAAGGTATGAGTTTCACCGTTTTCATCATCAAAGAGATATTCTTTAACAACGTCTTGTTGTTGTTCTCCACCTTGACCTTGTTCGCCACCTTGACCTTGTTCTCCACCTTGCTCAACTTGTTCACTAGAAACAAATGTTAAATAGATGGAGTCGCTGAAGACAGTGATTACATTATCGTAACCAAATAACACCATTTCTTCATCGATGTATTCTAGATAGGCTTGGCTGCCAGATACTCTGACTTCAAACATGACGTTTTCATCAGCATCGTAGACATAAAGACCATTGCTATATGTGAAGCTATAGGCATCATCAATAGTGGCGGAGATACCTTCTTTGACCACTAAGGTGTGGGCAGCACCATTATCATCTTCAAATGAATAAGTAGTAACTGTGATCTTTGGTGTACCTTTTTCAACAGTGAAGTCCATTCTAATGTTGTCATCAGCACTTCTAATAGTGACTTCGGCATTACCTTCTTTAATCGCAGTCACTAAGCCTGTTTCACTAACAGTGAGGACACTTGTGTCACTTGATTCATATGTTAGCCATTTACGGGTAGCATTTGGATCAAGAGTAGCGTTGATTTGATATGTATCGCCTTCTTTTAAAGTGACTTTAGTACCATATGCAGGGCTAGTGATTAAAGCTTTAATGTAGATATTAACTTTTACGTAGTATTTAGCTTCTAAACCATTACTAGCGGTTGCAGTTAAATAGAAATCGCCATTTGATAAAGCTGTTACTGTACCATTTGAATATTTAGCGGTTCTTTGAATACTTGACTCGAGTTGATATTTTGCAGAGCCTTCAACCCAGAATTCATAGTTTTCTAAATCATAATAGCCAATTGAAAGTGTTTCTGTTTCTGAATCAATGGTGACTGTTAATTCTTCGGTAACTTGGAAGACGAGCTTTGTGGGTTCATATGTATCAGTGGTTGTTTGAACTACTGTCCAAGGAATTGCAGGCATAATTGAGTTTTGATTACTTTCGAAATGTAATGTGTAAGAAAGAGATGGATAACTGTATAAGACTTCTATTTCTCCGAAGAAAAGATCGTCTTCTTCTCCTGAGATAGCATCATACACTGGCATTGGATCATCAAAATGATATGTTCCTGGAAATGGATTGTATTCATTAGTATGAGTCTCATCAGTATATTTGATAACTGGGGTTTCAGTTGGAACAGCATTACATGTGGCAGAGAAGGTGAATGTATCGCCAACTTCCATAGTGGCTCTTGTATCTTCTGTATTAGCGCTTACTTCTTCACCATTAACATATAACTTAATTTCAGTAGCACCGATGACTTTGGTGTATTCACCAGATAATGATGAATATGCATCGTTAGTGTCTCTAACAACCACAGCGGTGTTGCTGGTGTATTTCACCAATAAACCACCATTGTCGTTTGTGTAGAGCAATGCACCATCATAGAAAATACCAGTATATGTATATGTCTTATCGTTAAGAGTAACGGTTCTACCATTGACCGTTAAGGTCTTATCACCTTTAATATATTCACCTTCATTAACGGTTAATGTATTGATAGGTGTTTCAGTGCCGTCCACTAATTCGTGATTTTCATTTCTTGTATATGTGAATTCAATAGAGGAGATATCCGCTGGATAGTTATCGTATTTACCAACAAACTTGAAGTAGTTCAAATTTGGAATGTTTTCAAAAATACGATCACCACTTTCAGATTCTGCGGTTAAGAATTCATACATTTCAGTTTGTGTATAACCAGCATAGAGTTTGAAGTTACCATTACCACCATTGACTCTAATCTTGGTAACACCACCTAAAGAGGCAACGTTTTCAATGGTATCTCCTGCCATTAATCTGGTTCTATTATTAACATTGGTCATAGCGCCTTCAGCGGTACTAACCTTTGTTAATTTAAACCTAGGAGCATAATCGCCACCTTCAACAGTGCCATTACCTTCCTTATAAGCAACGTTATTTTCAAATGTTAAAGCGGTGCTTAGATCTAAAGTCACAAGAGTACCTGTTTCCTTAAGAGCGCTTACTTCAACATCAAATGAGGCTTTGCTTTCTAAATAAGTGACTTCAATTGTGGTCTTACCAATGTTCTTTAAAACTGTTCCATTAGCGATATTCACACTGTAATCGGTGACGTTTTCTTGTGAACCATCGTTATAATTAGCGGTAACCACTAAGCCAGTTAAGTCTAAGGCTTCACCATAACTATATGTTTTCTTAACGTTTTCAGTGTTAAGGGAAATACGTGTAAAAGCTTTGTTAACTTCAACTTCAAAAGATTCATTGAAGTTTTGATAAATAATGTTAACTGTTGTCTTACCAACTTGTTCTAACTTTGTGCCATTAGCGGGTCTAGCAACATAGTCAGTCACTACTTCGGTTTTGTTATTGTCATACTTCGCAGTGACCACTAAACCGGTAAGATCTAATGTTTCACCAAAGTTATAGACTTTCTTAACATTGTTGGTATTTAATTCAATACCGGTTAAGACTGGCGCAACTGAACTAGAACTGCTGCTTGAGGAGCTACTAGATACAGAGCTTGAGCTTGAGGATGAACTACTACTAACGGAAGAACTACTTGAAGTACTACTAGATGAGTTACTTGAAGAACTTGTTGTAGAGTCTGATGATGTAAGGGATGATTGTGAGCTTTCTATAGAGCTCGTTGAAGAGACATTACTGCTAGAAGACTTGCTAGAACCACCGAAGTCACAGGCTACCGCCATAGAGATCGTTAGTCCTACAAGAAGTAATGCTTTTAAAGATTTCTTCATGATGATTTCCTTTCTAATAATGAGTGCGTATATAGACGCACGTATGCACTCATAGCACTAATCATACTACGCGCGAAAAAACATGTTAAAAGAAAAGATAATTTTTAGAAACAATCTTGATAAAACTAAATAAAAAATGGGATTTTTTACTATTTTTTCTATCTAAAATGAATAGCCACAAGAGAAGGCAATAGTCATGAAAATTAGAAACACCACTAAAGCAAAATTGATGTAGGCAATGTATCTTATTACAATTTTTCTTTTGTTAAAAATGGTCAAACATAAAATTGATAAGACTATCTCAATAACACAAAAGCCTAGAGTGATATTACCTAAAGGTACTCCCTTGCTATTCAACAACGAAAATGAAGACATTAAAGTCATTATTCTTTCGGGTTGCTGTCCTGCTGGAGCGGGATATTTGTAACTATAGACTTGGAAAACAGGGATAAAGCAGAAAATGATAAAAACAGCACAAATAACTAGGCTAGTAACTAATGTTATATTTTTTAGTTTTTCACGAGTATTGTGCTCTTCTACAACCATAAGAGTTGTTTCTTCACATGAAACAAGTTCATTAACACCAACATTAAATAAAAGTGATATCTTTTCTAAAATGTCCTTGCTAGGAACAGCAATCCCACTTTCATATTTTGCATATAAGCTTCTAGAAATATAAAGTTTATCCGCAACTTCTTGTTGGGTTAAATCAGCGTCTTTTCTTAGTGTTTTGAGCTTTTCAGCGAATTCCATATTTTCTTTCTGAACCTAGTGTAGCACTTATGTGTATTATTTCTTTGTTCTTTATTGGAACATTTTGTTCTAAATCAAAAATCTACTTGTCTTTCTCTTCCTTAGATTTAGATATCATCTTTAATTCAGATGTCGCTCTTTTTGGATTTTTAAATAGAATTCTAAATAATCTACATAACCAGGCAATAGGGATTAAGATAGGCACTTTATATGCCCATGGATAAGCGGATTTATAGAATCTATATGGAGGGAATATTCTAGAAAAGAAATATCTAGTTTTACCTTTTTCTTTAACACCTTTATTGACTCTATTTTCTAATGTGCCATATGTCCCACTGCTAGCGATAAATAAGAGTGTTTCCATTTCTTCATTAGATAGTTCTTTTTCATCAAAGACTTTAAGAGATAAAGTGGATATTTGATTAGAGAAATCCACTAAATCCATCTTTTCTAGTTGTTTATTAATATATTTAAAATCTAGTAATTCGTTTTCTTCATTTTTCTTTAAGAAAACATAATAGTCTACAAGTGTTCTAAGTCCGCATCCTGCGCTATGGAAATGTTTATAAGAATGTGCGGTGAAATAGACATAAAAGTCATCTAATGGAAAATAGGCTTCCGCCGCTAATGGATTAACTAATCTAATGTTTGGATGCTTAAAATATTTAACAATCTTTTCATTATCACCAGTTTCCCCAAATAAGGCTCGATGCATTTCAAAGTTCAAACATGGCTTTTTTAGATACACGTCATGGTTACTTTTCCTATATAGCTCTACTTCATAACCCCTATCAACGAAGAACTTTTTGATTAATTCATCTTTGTCTTTTGCAAACCAAATGTCATTATCTGCGAATTCTCTAGTATAAGGATCAGGATAATAATGTTTTAAAAGAATACCTTTAAGCGGAAGATGGATGATATTGTTTTTATTGCAATATTCAAAGAGTTCTTTTCTTTCTTTATCAAATAAGACATGTTTCTGAACATTAGAAAAATAATACTGTTCTAATACCTTTAGATATTCTTCTTTGATATCCACTTTTACGTCTTTAACTACCTTATAAAATAAAGCGGTCAATGAATGCTTCTTAGATAGATTAAGAAAAGTATTAAAATTACTTTCATCAATCTTAAAAGATGGCTCTTCCTTTTTATTTAGATAAAGGGAGATTAGATGAAGATAGTCTTTTAGATATTTAAGATAAGTTTCTTTTTCCATTATTCGCCCAAGTCTATCACTTTATCAAATAGTGTCTCATCATATTTATGATGTGAGATTAAGATAATTGTCTTGTTTTGCATATTTAAGATATTAGACATGACTTTAGCTTCAGTATTAGAGTCTAAAGAGGCACTGCATTCATCTAATAAGAGTATTGGAGAATCACTATAGATTGCTCTCGCAATAGCGATTCTTTCCATTTCCCCTAAGGAGAGACCACTACCTTTTTCATTGAGATATGTATCACCTTTATTAGCTAAAGCATTAACAAAAGATGATGATTCACTAATATCTAAGGCTTTAGTAAATAATTCATCGTTTGGATTATCCTCAAATAAGGTAATAACTTCTTTAATAGTGCCTTCCATTAATAAGTTATCTTGAGGAACATAGGCAAATAGTTTCTCATATCTTTTATTAAGTGGTTGTTCATTAATTAATAGTTCACCACTTTCAGGAGTTAATAAAGAAAGTATTAATTTAAATAAAGTGGACTTACCACCACCAGAATGACCTTTGATTAAAATCTTCTCATTTTTATTAATATTTAAATTAAAGTTCTTTAAGGCTTCTACCTTATTACCATATTTATCTAGATATGAATAAGAAACGTTATTAATGGATAATGATTTGAATTCATTATTATAGAAGTTATCTATTTCATCCTTACTTAAATATGTGACGTCTTGATTATTTTCCATTCTTAAACGTTCACCAGAAGCAATTAAAGAATAGTACTTAGGAATAATAGAAGTGATATTACCTAATGGGCCTGTTAATTGAGATAGGAGAGCCACTATCGCGCTTAAGAAACCAATAGTCATATCACCATTAATGATCTTTTGCCCGCAGAAAATAATCGCGAGAATATAGAAAGCATAATAGACCACGATAAAGCCTACAGAGCAAAGAACATTAAATGTATTTCTTTTTAATCTAGCTTTCTTATATTCTTCTAAGTTTTGTTCATTCTTCTTAGTAAAGACATCTTCTTTCACAAAGGAATGGACAATCGCTAAACCTTGAAGAG
>JAEEGK010017842.1_pt1 | contig 15422 bp, 16 predicted proteins | sample 8958771 | NCBI WGS metagenome assembly JAEEGK01 (sample SAMN16246547, study PRJNA631951) | gut metagenome | biome: gut microbiome; feature: rumen; material: SC-attached | host: Bos | place: Iran: Karaj | collected 2018-10 | reverse complement strand
CGTTCTATCTGTACGATAGACAGTGTGTTGGAAAAGACGGATTTTTTTGCCAAGATTTCGTCGCTCGCCATCAATCAACGCCAAAAGAAAATCCTGACGATGCTTTTTGATGGTTTTGATGGCAAACTCACCACCGCCAAATACGCCAAAATCAATAAGTGTTCGCAGGACACGGCGTTGAACGACATCAACTTCCTCATCTCCAATGGTATTCTCGAAAAGACCAACGACAAGGGCAAGAATACGGGTTATTGGTTGAAGGGTTGAGATTGTTTAATCGAATTACGTCAGTTGATAATCACATTTTTTTGCTTTTTCGCCGAAAAAATGCCATCTTTGCGGAAAATAACTAAAACTCAATATGCTATGAAAAAAATCTTTTTTTGTCTAATTGCAGCAATGATGGTCGGCGTATGCGGTTTGTCGGCGCAGAATCCTTACCCCGAAGAGGACGACCCTGATGCGTTCGTTATCCCCGTTACGTATGCGGGAGCGCGCCCAACTCTCCAAGATTTCATCAATTCGTCTTTTGCCGAAGGTATAGAATATGGTTTGGGCGAAGTGTGGGGCGCAGTGTATGACGCTTGGGAAAAGTACAAGAAAAACCAAAAGCAGGATGCCGGCACCAAGTTGACCGTCGATGGCAAAAATGGCTATTTCAAATATGAGCACGTGTATGTCAATGAGGAGACCAACGAAAAGTCCGTACTTGTCGCCGAAATATGTTATTGGAATTGCGCTGACGGCAAGCACAAACTCTATTGCGAAAACGTCTATTGCATATATGACGGCAAGGCTATTGAAACGGAGTGTGTTGGAATTTCGTTTTATGCATTCAACAGCGCGACCCGCAAGATGACGCACCTACACAACGAAACAATGGGCGTGCAAGTCAAGACTGGAATGGAAGGCGTTACATCAGGTATTGACGACGGAGGATTGTATGTGTCCACTAATGGCGAAAGGAAATATATGACGAGGGAAGAATTTGACAAATGGGATTCTGAATTCCCCATCGTGACCTATTCGCTGCCGCAGGTGGGCAAGGACATCATTGCCACCATCAACAACAAACCCACTGGCAATGAACAAGTAGTCCTCAAATGGAACGGATTTAGGTTTGAATAAAGAAACTTGATTACATACAGCACATCATTGACGGCTACCCACACCGGATTCAAAGGCGCGGAGTATTACAAGGCGAAGTTTGAGGAGGAATTGAAGAAATAAATAATCATACGAAAACATATCCTGGTGTGTAGAGACGCAAAATTTTGCGTCTCTACATCCAATGAAAATTTTGCGTCTCTACTTTTCCCCCGAATATATTGCGGCAATGCCCATACTGAGCCATTTGAGGTTGGTGTTTGTGTAGCCGCAGTCTTTCATTATCTCGATGAAACGCTCTCCGTATGGGAATTGTTCCACACTGTTGGGCAGGTAGGTATATGCGGATTTGTCTTTGGAGACAATGCGCCCGAAGAAGGGCAGCACCTTGTGAAAATACAGGTCGTAACCCGCTTTAACGACGGGATTGTAAGGCTCGCTGAGTTCGAGCACGACGAGACGTCCGCCGGGTCTGAGCACTCGGCGGATTTCTTTTAACCCCTTGGGGATGTCCACAAAATTTCTAACGCCAAAGCCCACCGTAGCAGCGTCGAAGGTATCATCGGCAAAAGGCATCTCCAACGAATCCGCCTTTTGAAATGTGATGCGCTGCGATAGCCCCGCCTTCTCCGCTTTTTGTACGGCGATGTCAAGCATGCCCTGCGAAATGTCGATGGCTGTTATCTGTGCCTTGGTGCGTTTAGCCTCCAATATCGAAAAATCGCCCGTGCCAGCGGCGATGTCGAGTATTGAGGACGGCGATTTTTGGTTGGCGATTTTTATAGCCTTGCGCCGCCAAATCCTGTCGATGCCAACAGTCAGCGAATGATTGAGAAGGTCATACTTCGGCGCGATATTGTCAAACATATCCTCCACCTGCTCGCGCTTGCTCTTGGTGCTGTCGGAATAAGGGGTGACTTCCATAAGTGATTGATATAATTGAAGTAATTGAAATATAATTGAAATTTTTAGGAGTCGCAGTGCGAGAAATCTTGCAAATCTGTACAAATTTATACAAATCAGTATACAAATTAATATTACAATTTATACTAATTAATATTTGAAAGATTTGAACCTATTTGTTCAATTTCTGTCCTTTAGGACACTCCCAATCATTAATTGTCAATTGTCAACTGTCAATTGTCAATTGTCAACTGTCAATTCTCAATTTCTTCATTGTTAATGATTTTTTGTGCGATGAGTTCGTAGGTGTTTTTGTCGTAGATGATTTTGCGGATGTCAATTTGCTTGAATGGAATCTCGTCCATGTTGAGGTTTTCGCTGACGCCCTCGCCTTCGCGGAATAGCATCAGGGGAAATTTCAACGGCTTGCCGCCAGCCTCAAAGAGTACGCGCTTTTGCTCTATGAACATGCTCACGCCAAAATCATCTATCGCCTCGCCGTGACGTACATAATTGTGGTCGGTCATCACGAGACGATTGTTGTCATAATAATAATAAATCTTCTCCGCCTCGAAGATGCTGGCGTTTTTGCCGACGAAATACTCCGCCACGGTGTAGCGTCCGTCGGTGCGCGTCCTGTAAAATTGAAAATCCTCAAAATTAGCCACCCACACCGAGTCGCCGGTCAGGTCGTTGAGTTCGTCCATATAATAATTGGTGGGCTCCTTGATGAGTTCGGTGCGGATGTACGGCTTGCCCTCCACGGCGTTGCCAAATGTTGTAATCACCGAATCGGTGGCGCGGCGCACGTTGTTGACTGCCTGCGGGTGCGCTGCTGCGGCGGTCAGCAGGAGTATTATTATGATTGCAATTCGTTTCATAGTGCAAAAGTAGGTTTTTACTTTGATATTGTTGCTTGTGGGCGTCTTGCGTGAATAAAATGTTTTAGGAATTGTGGTTGCCGAGGTCTGGCATGTCTGGCATGCCTGGCTCGTTGCCATCGTCGTCCCCGAAACTCGACGACGGTGCGCCGCCAAACTGCGATTCCTCCTGGTTCATCTCGTCGTCGCGCTTGTTGAGCAGGTATTCTATGGAATTGATGTCTTCCGCAGTCTGTTCGCGCTTCTCCGCCTCGGTCTGCGTGCCGTTGATGGACTGTTGTTCCTGCGTGGAGACCTCCTCGTGCGAGATACCAAAGCGGCGGTTCCTTATCACCATCCTCAATAGCGACACTACGTACTCAAGGTCCACAGCCACCGATTTGGTGACCTTCAACGAGGGGATGTCATTGACCACGGTGAGGTATTCGCCCGAAAAATTGGTGACGCAAAACACCTTGCCGCCGCCGATGGGACGCTCTGGGTCGTCAAAAAACTTGAACTCTATCTCCCTCATGTCGTTGCGTATCGAGGTGATGTCCTGGAAGTAAAATTCGTTGGTGGAGATGCTTGAGACGCTGTTGTCGAGCCAATTGTAGTTGCACTTGAAAAGACTGATGTAATGCTTGGTGAGCACCAGTATCTGCACGCGCCACACCGAATAATTGAAAGTGCCGTCGGGGAGTGGGCTGCGTTTGATCTGCGAGCCGTCGATGCCCGGCGCCTCCCAGTAAATCGGTATCGGGATTATGATGAAATTTTCGGGGCGCACGTCGCTCATATTGAGGCTGAGCGTGGCTATCGCCTTGGGCTTCACTGTCTCCTTGAGGTCCTTGATGAGCCAGCTCGTCATCACCTCCTCGGGGCGGCGGGTGCTGAATATTCGTTTTTTCTTGAGGTATGGTGCAATGTACAGCCACAATTGCCATGTGGCTATTGCAAAGCAGGTGGTGCTGAATACTATCGTGGGGCCCGCCTTCTTGAGGTATGTCATCAGCACAAGTCCCACAAACCATCCAAGGGCTGATATGTACGCATGCCTATTGAGCGGCGGCCATTCCAGCTTGGTGACCTTGAAGTAGTTTTGTATCAGCTCCCGGCGTTCTTCTTCTGTGTATCCTTCTGCCGGTTGTGTCTGTTTTGTATTGTCCATCGTTAGTGTTGGTCGGTTTTGAGCATGTTAAGTACGTTTATGATTTTGCCGTCGGGCGTCTCCGCCACGATGTCGGCTTTGCGTCCGATGTAGAGGTCGCTGTGCGTGCCCCTGAGCGTGTAGCCCTGGCAATCTACGGTCTTGACTGCGGGCGCGTCGCCAAGGCTGCCTATATTGAGTATGCGGAAGTCGTCGATGTCGTCGGCGAAGTCCTCGGGGTTGCAGGAGGTCTTCACGCGGCGGATTGCGATGTCAGTGGTGTAGTCGCCGAGCGGGTCGGTGATTTTTATGTTTTTCATCAACAATTCGCACCCGTCAAAATCCTTGTTGAGCGGCAGGCTGTCGTATTGCTGCACGTCGTAACGGTGGTAGCTGCCCGACGCCATCACCTTCAGCGCCGATATTATCGCCCTCGACATTGCGGAGCGCGGCTTGTGCCGCTTGGGGTCGCCCGGCTCTGAGCCCGCCTCGATGAGTATCGACGATGTGCCCAATCTCATGAACGTGTCGCCAAATGCCGTCGGCGTATATACGTCGTCATATTTGGCAATGCGCCCCGCCGCTATGTCCCGGAGGTCGTCGGCAATGGCTGCTATCGCCTTCATGGCGCGTTCGCGTGCGGGGGTGACGCTCTTTTGGTAATTGCACTCCGGCGCGAGCATCGCAAGTAATGATGGCGTCAATGGCTTCAATGACGTGTAGCGAGTCTCCTGGTCGTGGAGGTTGAGCGCAAAGTCGGGCTTGTAATCCTCCCAGACCTTCATCAGCAGCCTTGCCTCGGGCGAGATGAGGCTCTGCGCATCGCGGTTGACGTCGATGCCCTGAGCGTTGCGCCTGTCGTAGCGGATGTAGCCGTCGGGATTGAGCATCGGGATTGCTATTATCGTAAGCTGATCCAATATCTCAGCCGCCCCGTTGCCGCCCTGCTCCAGATACTTCATCGCGTCCATCAGCGCAAGGGTGGATGTGGGCTCGTTGCCGTGCATCTGCGACCATGCAAGCACCTTGACGCGCCCGCTGCCGCTCCTGAATACACGTATGCACCGACCCTCGTACGAGCTGCCGGTGATGACCTCGCGGAATACGCCGCAGGTCTGTTGCTCCAATTCCCGCAATATGCTGTCCATAATCCTATTCCGTTACAAATCACAAAAATATATATTATTTCCGTAATGTGAAACGAATTTAACAAAAATAATATTCAGTTCAAAGAATATGCCAACAATTTTCAAAAAATATTGACAAAAAATTTGTTTTTATGATAATAAAATCTATATTTGCAACTGAAAAGACAAGCAAAGCATTTAGGGGAATCAAGATGAAAATGCAAAAAACAACAGTTGAAATATGAAAAACGGATTATACACCAAGGAACAGGTCGTAGAGTTCATCAAGCAGGGGCGCATCATGCACCTGTGCGGCAATGAGGAGACTCTCAAGGACCTTCCGAAGGGCAATTGGATTGCCGGCATGACTCCGTATGTGATGGACACCGTTGGCAAGATCAACGAAAGCAAGATCTATGTCGATGACTTTTCGTTCATTGCAGAGGAGTGCGAGCTTGCCACGCTCGATGCGTCCAACATCGCCGAGATTGCCAAGCGCAACAAGTATTCCAACGGATTCATCTTCGTCATTCTGCCTATTGATTCGGAGGTATATTATACCTTCGCCAATCATTCGCTCGAATATGAAAACATCTACGACAATCCCGTCGTGGGCTACATTTCGAGTGTATTGCTCAAGAATTACGGCAAGATACAGCCCAAGGTTGCCGTGGGCAACGAGGGCGTGCAGCACGCCGACAAGGCTGCCGTGATGTACGTCAAGGTGAGCGACCGTCTGAGGGTGCGCACCGAGATCATGAACATGGACAGCATCGACGATACTACTCCTGCGCTCAAATTCCCCAAGACCGGATTCAAGCAGTCTGACTGCCTTATCGACGGCAAGCCGGGCAACATCGCAAGCTACCTCGAGGCTGTCAAGGGCAGGATTGGACATTATCCGCAGCTCATCACGTCGCAGAATGGCGCTCTCGTCAACCGCGACATCAAGAGCGTCAACGTGGAGACCGGCGAGGCTGTGCTATTCTCTCCGGCATACGAGGGCGATGTCCATTACATCGTAAAGCAAAACAACGACTACCTCGCCACCTTCAACCGCCGTCTTGGCCGCAAGACCGACGTGATTGCATGCATGTCGTGTACGTCGTATTTTTGGCTCGGCGACTTCGAGTACCGCCACGTCGATTTCAATGGCGTCTATACCTTTGGTGAGATTGCATACCAGCTTCTCAACAAGACCATCGTGACGCTCGAAGTGGATTTGGCTTAGCCACAATCACTACCAACAAGGTTAACCATTATTTCTCTTTATTTCATATCCCTCTTTTTTTGTAAGGGCTTCCGAGCGAAAGCGAGGTGGCCCTTTTTTTGTGGGGTGTTGTTTTAAAGGTGATTTGCTTATGGAATGTCGGAAAAATCAAGTATCTGTTTTGATTTTATCTTTGACCTGCGGGAGCGGATGGTACCGTCAGACCAGGCGAGGATTTTGCAGATTTGGTCTGTGGATTTTTTTTCAAAACAGCTGAGTATCAAGTATAATTTGTCAATTGTAACAAGGTTTTCATAATGGATTAAAAAGAATGATTTGCATTTGGGGTTGATGTTTTCGTAATATCCAACAAATAAGTCAAAAATTTCTTTATTCCAAGTCGGGTCTGTTTGGTTGTTCTTGATTTTATTGTACATATTTTGACATAGGGCAAGGTTTTCGGCAAGTTTCTGTTCTGTTTTCTGTTTTTGTTGTGTCAATGCCTGTTTTTGTTTTTCTGTGGTTGCGTCGTTTAATTGTTCGTTGTACCAGTTCAATGTGTTTCTCAGGTCGGAAAATAGATTTGTCCTTGTATACATATTGCGGATTTCCTCTTCCTTCTTGTTGTTTTCTCTGACGGCTTTTTCACATTCGTGTTCAAGTCTTTCCTTTTCGAGTTTTGCGTTTTGGGCTTCGATGATGGCTATTTTTCTTTCGGCTTCGGCTTTTTCTTTTTGTAGGTTGGTGACTTTTGTCTTGCGCCTTATATAAACAAACGCCGCAACAGATGTTACGCATAAAATCACATACATCAATTGGTTTATCCTTTGGTGGAATATGTTGTTCTGCTTCTCAAAGTCGTATTTCTTTTGTAGTTCCAAAACTTCGGAGTCATGTTTTTGTGCCAGCAATGTGTCTTGAAGCATGATTATCTGTTCAAGGGATTCTGTCGCGGCAGTGTAGTTGTGTCCGTTTTTCTCGTCTTGTGCAATGTAGCGTAATATTTCTATCCGCATGCTTGGTGAAGTGTTGGCAAGGGCAGAGTCCTTGTATAGCGATGCTTTGTGAATGTTGCTGTTTCGATAAATGCTATATAGATTTGCATACGTTTCAGGTAGTTTTTTGTAAGAAAGAGCTTTTAGGAAATATTTTTCCGCCGTGATGGTGTCCGATTTCAGACATATTTCGCCAAAGTTGCTATATAAATATGAATTGTCATTATAATCGAGGTATTTGGTAAGTGACAGGCATTTGTCGATGTAGAAACTTACGCTGTCATCATTGCATAGTTCGTTGTTGATAATCACCATATATAAATATGCGTATGCTTTCCAATTGTTGTTTTTTACTTTTTCGGCTGTTTCCAATTGCTTACGAGCGTATTTAACTGACAATTCAAAGTTGTTGATCTTGCAATTAAACAGTGTAAGTAACATATAAATTTTATTAAGTAGTTTGTAATCAGAGAGTTGCTCTGCAATGTCTTCTGCTATTTTTGCATTGGTGACGGCATCTGTCGTTTCCCCCAATTCGTATTGAATAAAACTTTGATAGTATCTTGCCGTTGCATATTTTGTTTTGTCGCCGTGCGTCTGATAGTAGTTTGCGCAAAGGCTAATTGTTGAATCTGTTGGTATTTCGTTATAATTGCGGAATGCAATTATGGTTTGGATAAGCGAATAATATATGGATGTACTTTCGTCGTTTATTTTGGAAGTGTCTATTTGTTGAAAATACACAGTGGCTTGCTCGACGCTATCAGCATCAAGAAGGTTGTTCGCCCGCTCAATCATTAAGTATGCTTCGTTTTTCGATGCGCATGACTGTATGATTATTATTAGAGTCGCAATTATTAGTTTGTAAATCGGTTTCATTATTCCTGTGTTTTTTCTTTACAAAGATAACTTATGGATTCCAATTTTGCAAGTTTTTTTCGGGGTGATTCCCAACTATTTTGCACCGTTGAAGCCCAGTTTTGCGATGTTCCCGACTGTGGAATGTTTGAAAATCAATGTTTTATGAAATCTGTAAAGGGAACATTACTACGCCGAGATTTGTGTGTTTTTTGGGACGCAGATAATTTTGCAGCGTCAAACGAACTCCAAAATAATTCGAAAATTATGAAAAAAATTTTGCTTGCAGCAATGATGCTTGTTTTTGTTTCGGGCATCGCTTCAGCGCAAAAGTATTGCGCAAAAAACAGACCAAATGGAAATGGATTTAAGCATGACTATCCATCTCCGCATCGAAGTGTTAGACCTCACAGAGCGTTCGTCACCGTTTCTTACAACGAAGCGTCTACGACTTTGATTGTGAAATTCCTGTCCAATTCACAGGGCGGCGCTGTCGAGGTCTTTCGTGATGGCGCGAAGGTCGCAGGAGTAACCACCAATGGAGGTACAACATTCAGCTGTACGCTCCGCGACTACGGCTCTGGCAGTTACAACGTGATTGTTTCTAACGGAAACACAGTGGTGGATTCAAAGAATTTTACCGTTAAGTAATTAATTGAATAACAAATAACTAAATTTTTCTAACCAATAAATAACTTTATGATGAAAAAGTTCAAATTTTTCGCATTTGCGGCTGTGCTAATGATGGCAGCCGCGTGCAGCGAGCCGCTTGAGGAAGCGGCAGACGAGTCGACACCTCAGAACGAGGCTGTCGCAACAACAACCGACTGCAGAACCGTCGCAGATGTCAACATGGAGCGTTTCGCAGAAATCCTCTCGAAGGCTGTGGCGCAGAACCGCGAGGTTCGTGCGTTCTTCAAGAGCGAGGCGCAACAGAAGATTGACAACGACTACAACGTGTTCTACCCAATCTCCAAGTGTAAGGCGGTGGGCGAAGTGCCGCTCGAACAAGTACTCGCCAAGTACGCCGATGAGACGGAGCTGGCTGAGATTCAGGCGGCAGTCCCGTTGCTCAACATCCACCTGCCCGAACTCGCTGGCTCCACGGTGGCAGCCCTCGACCCTGACGACGATGAACTGCCCGTACTCTACAACAATGTGATGTACTATGACGGAGAGCCTGTTGACACCCTCGCAGCCGACGAAGTGCCGGGATTCAACATCCTCGTCGTCACCGAAAGTTCATCAATCAGGAAAAAGAGCGGACTTTCCAAGAGCGCGTCGGACTTGGCTTTGGACGACGAGTACGAGTATGTTGACGTAGCATACAAGCCGAATAAATCATTATTGAAATTTCAGGAATACGACGTTGACAATTATAGGGATTATGGTACGGCTATAGAGGCACGTTACCTTGATCCAGTTCTTATCCAAGCCTTCAAGCGTGCCGGTAATGACAAGGAAGCGACTCGATGTTTCATGTACTACGACATTTCCAACCTCAAACAAACACCAACGAAATTCAACCACTACGTATGTGACTACATATATCGATTCCAAATAAACGCACAAAGATACGGAGCCGTTAAATTGACGACTGCGGGAGGCGATGCCAACAAAAATCCATTTTTTTACGGATCAACAACCAACGAAATCAATCAATTGTCCCGCACTGAAGCTTTGAATAGGCTATTGAAAGGACAGAGTGTCGAAATCATATTCGACATATACAATGTTTCCGCTTCAAACCCGAGTTTCTGTGATGAAAAAACGTTGAGTGTAAGAGTTAATCGACTATTCAATGTACATGTCCAGGAGGAAAAAAGGCACAAAACAGCATTTCGTCATACAAAATACACCTATACGATTAACGAAAATGGATTCAAGTCCAAATGGTATTACCCGCACATTCACGGTCAACATCTTAAGTTCGCAGAGTGGGACATTACGCAAAATTCAACTGTAAGAAAGGTTGTCGTTTGGGTTAAACATCCCAACGCGGGTAAAACATATACAATGGATGTCGAATACAAAAAAACACAAGTGAAAGGTGGTGGCGTAAATGGCACAATCAATGCAGCATGGGCAAATGTTATCGGCATAATTGAAGGCAAGTATGACAACCGCACAACGACAGAAGTAAAGGCAACGACTCAAATCAAAGTAACAGAGACTAACTTGGAAATCGCCCAATTTGACATTGATTTTTTCAATGATTACCCATTGTCTTCTGAAGATGGATATTTATATTGGGAAAATAACAAACTGTATTATCCCAATAGCGTTGGAGAAGGTGACTTTACGATGGATGTCTTGCCTGTCACAACGGAATACTACAACAGACATGTCGAATATCGATAAATAATGGGAAAGGGAATGGGAAAAATAATCGTATTTGCCGCAACACTTTTGATATTTGCTTTATCCTCCTGCGAAAAAGGCGAAGAACCAATCAGGACAAGAGATTTGTGTCTGTACTCCAACACATCCAAGTACGACATAATGTTCGGCAAACCGCAGGTGATTTCAATCCACAGCGGAAAACAATTGGAAATCGACGGCTTCAACAAGCAGTCGCTCGACACAATGTACATGAACCTCAACCTCTACTACGGCGACATGGCTAACGTTGATGGAGAAATTATCAAAATCGAAGGCTATGCATGGCCGGCATCTTCAGTGGAAGAAGTGAAAGGCAACGGCATTTTGACTCGAACTCATCGATTTGAGTTCACAGACGCCTTACTTGATGACATAAAGGTAAAAATGGCAGAGAAAGGAATCAAACCAGAGAAAGGTGCGTGGACTTCTGATTTCTGACAAATTGCAAACCGACCTTTCCCGAAGGAATAATCTCTAATCAAATATCGCCGTGCAATAAATTCCATTCCACGGCGATATTTAATTTGTTCGTAATAAAAATAATTTCTAATTTTGCAGCCCGATAATAAAAAAACAAAAACTATGAAAAACATAATTTTTGCAACATTCATTGCAATACTTTTTGCATTGTCGTTTGTCTCCTGCGACAAAGATGACGAGCCATGGACGTTCAGGGATCGCTTCTATGTTGACAACCAAAGTTCGTATTCTTTGGCGTTTGACGGATATTTCCGCAAGATTATTCCGCACGACTATGAAACCGAATACGGTCTTGAAGAACTGAACATCGCAAGCGAAGTTTGGGTAATAAGTGTTCCGATCAAATGGGGTTCACTTGACGACAATTCCTCTGTCAAGGACAGCATCCTGGAACTCAAAAATTATGCGTTGTACCCCACACGCCATGAAATAGTGAAGAACGACACAATACACATGGAGTACCGCGACCATCACTATGTGTTCACCGACAGCGTCCTTCGTGACATGAAGGATTCCATGAGGGTAAAAGGCATTTTGCCCCAAAAAGTTGAAGAATAATAAATAAAAATTAACGCCGTGCAATGACCTCTCATTACACGGCGATAATCTTTTTACTTGAGTCTTTCGACTTTGCTCTTTCTACTTTCGTCTTTCTACTTACATCCTGTCGATTTCGAGCGTTACAATTGTCTTGTTGAGCAATTGGTAAGCGATTTCGCCGAATGCGTAGCAGCCGTTTTTGATGATTGACTTGCCCTCGAAGTTGCCGCCGAAGAAGTACGAAATGCAGGAGAAGCATGCCGCAATTTCGGATTTTTTGGACTTGAGAGCCTCGTTGAACATAGCGAGGTAGTCGTTGCCGGGTTTTACGAGGTAGTACTCGTCGCCTGCGTATGCCGGCGAGAAGAATGACGTGGTGCCTTCCTTGATGTTCACAACCTTCGGGTCGCGGTTGATGAGTGCGCCATTCTGCGAGGTTATCATCTGCGTGTAGCCCTTGCCGCCCATCCTTGGTTTTACATAATTCTCCATGTACTCGGCGATGTTGCCGGGCTTGCCGTCGATGGTGCACTCGCTCTGGAAGAACGAAGTCTTGGGGAATACTACTTTGGGGGTTGAGTAGTCGATGGTGTCAAGGTTGATGATTTCGGCACGTGCGGTGATGTTTTCGGGGAGCTCCACGTAGAGGGCGACAGCCTTGTTGTGGAAGAGCTGTCCGTAATTGCCCGCGCCGACGAAGGTCTTGAGCTGTCCGAAGTTGCCGTAGTCGTTGAAATTGCAGCATGCTACAAAACCAACGAGCGGGTTGTCGTAGATGCCCTCGTATTCGAGCGACTTGTTGGAAAATTCGAAGTATATCTCAGTGTCGATGGGCAACGACATCACGATGAAGCCGTTGGCAAAGCCGTGCTTTGCGATTTCGTGTACATTGCTTGTGTCGAATACTTCCACCTTGGCGTTCTTGGCGATCTCGGTGAAGTCGTCAACGAAGATGTTTTCTTCATCCACCTTGCCAGTGCCGTCCATGAAATACGGTGTAGTGCCGGCTACCCATTTGCCTTTTGGAAGACCCGAAAGAGCCTTGTCGCTGCCCGAGAGCAGCATGATGTGTCCGGCGTTGATGAGGTTGATTACCTCTTGTTTGGTGAATATCTTGTTTGTCATAGTTTTAGAATCGGATTAAAGTTGACAACTTTACCATTGTTTGAAAATGTCTTTGCAGTCCGCCTGTACTGCGAGTGAATACTTGCAGCAGAGTTCGTACAGCTGGGTAGTGGCGGCGTCGAGGGTCAAGCGTCCAAGCTGGATGTCCTTGCGCATCTGGTATATGCGAATCTGGAGGACGTAGTTCTTGAACTTGTGGTCAATCTCTCCGCTTATCAACTTGCTCCATTCTGCCCTTGATCTTGGCGGTATGGTTACATTTGCCATATTCGTGAGTTTTGATATTAATACTAACTGTTTGTGCGATTACTGACTGCGAGCCGCTCCGGACGCCCGATTAAGGTGAAAAAGATTACAAAGCATATAGGGGTGGAATCCTTTGCCGCTTTCATCAGTTTCGCGGCGGCAATTTATGTATTATTATTATAACAACCAAATTTTTTTTGCATTTATTTGAATTTTTTTTTAATTTTCGCCCGCAATTAATAAGCTACAATGGAAAGACAAAATATAAATATCGCATTATCAGATGCTTGCGCACATCTGGCGGATAGGTACGCAGATTGCCGCATGGTCGATTTCAGGTCGGGCGCGGCTATTGCGGAGTTTTTTGAGGCGGCTGACAAGCCTTTTTCGCTGTTAATTTTTGGCGATGTGACGCCGCACGACACCCTTCCCGACTTGGCCAAGTTTTCAGCCCTGGCGTATTATTCGGGCGAGGTGTTTTTGATAGGCTCGGTGAGGGACACATTTGATTTTGGTTCGTGCATCCTCATCAACAATTCCGTGGCGAAGATGGCTGTAGCCACCACCGACCGCACCGCAAGGCTGGCGGGTTTTTATGATTTTTGGCTGCAATTGTCCCGCTATGGCAGCATCCTGCGTCAGGAGACACCTTTTTATGACGTCAATATCCACGAGGGCGAGGATTTGGACGCGGCGCATTTTGCGTATTGCGACCCGAAAAACCGTGATTATCAATTGGAGGCTGAGAAGGTCTTCACAAAATATCTCACTGACATCGATTGCATAGTCAAGCCGCCAACATCGGGCGTGCCTGATTTTGACGAAATCATAAAGCGTCATCCGGTAATTGCTTCCGTCATCATCCCTGTAAAAGACCGTCAGGAAGTGATAAGCGACGCGATACTTTCGGCGTTGGGGCAGAAGACCAATTTCCCCTTCAATGTCATTGTGGTGGACAATCATTCGCAATTGCCGGTAAAGAAAGTAATGCAGTACCGCCACATCGACGACCCTCGCCTTATTATAATAGAGCCGGAGGAGACTGACCTCCAGATTGGCGGCTGCTGGAACAAGGCGATAGATTCACCACAATGCGGCGCGATAGCCGTGCAGCTCGACAGCGACGATGTATATTCGTCCGAGCACACATTGCAGACCATTGTCGATAAGTTTTTGAAGGAGAAATGCGGCGTCCTGATTGGCAGCTACCGCCTTACTGACATTGACCTCAATCCCATCAACGACATCATCATCGACCACCGCGAATACACGCCTGAAAATGGTGTCAACAATGCGCTGAGGGTCAATGGATTTGGTGCGCCGAGGTGCTATCTCACCGAATTGGTGCGCCAGGCCAGATTCAAGAATGTTGGCTACGGCGAGGATTACGACCTCTGTCTGAGGTTAAGCAGCCGTTACAAGTTGTCAAGGATTTTTGACGTGCTGTACCTCTGCCGCCGTTGGGGCAAAAATTCAGACGCCAACCTCACGCCCGAAAAACTCTGCGACTTCAACCGCATCAAAGACCAATTCAGGAGCGCTGAGATAACTCGGCGGATGAAATAATCCTCAATCCGAGGGCTGTGATGCCGCCGTTGTAGAGCAGGAGTTCGTAGCCCATCTTGTAGCCATTAAACCATTCCTGCGAATTGAGGCTAAGCACAAGGCATATTATTGGCGACAATATGCAGACCGCCGGCACCCACTTGTCGCGGACTACACGTTTTGTATATAGTCCAAAGAAATACAATCCCAACAGTGGGCCGTAAGTGTAGCTCGCCACCACGTACACCGCGTCAATCACGCTATTGTCGCCGATGACGCTGAATGCGCATATCAATAGTCCCATTATCAATGTGTTGGCGATGTGCACGATGTTGCGGGTGCGTTGCAATTTTTGCTCTTCCTGCTTGTCGGCGCGGAGTATATCGACGGTGACGGAGGTAGTCAATGCCGTTACAGCCGAGCCCGCCGACGAAAATGCCGCCGCAATCAGTCCAACGACAAAGAGGACGCTCACCGCCACGGGCAAAAATTGCGCTCCGTTATTATCTGCGCCCGTTGCGAGGTATGGAAAAAGTTCGTCGGCCTTCAAGGGGTTGCCGCTTGCGTCCGCCAAATGTCCGTCCACAAAAAGTCCCAACTGCGCCGCGTATTGATACAGCAAAACGCCCAAAGCAAGGAAAAGCAAGTTGACTGGCAGAAAACTGAATCCGTAACTTACAACGTTTTTTTGCGCGTCCTTCAAATTTTTGCAACTCAGATTTTTCTGCATCATATCTTGGTCGAGACCTGTCATCGCAATTGTCGTAAACATTCCCGCAAAAAATTGCTTGAAGAAAAATTGTTTGTCATTGACATCATCAAAATACCAAATCCTCGACATCGGCGAATCCACCACAGCAGACACCATTCCCGAAAAATCCAATCCCAATTGTT
>JAEEGK010017841.1_pt1 | contig 15422 bp, 13 predicted proteins | sample 8958771 | NCBI WGS metagenome assembly JAEEGK01 (sample SAMN16246547, study PRJNA631951) | gut metagenome | biome: gut microbiome; feature: rumen; material: SC-attached | host: Bos | place: Iran: Karaj | collected 2018-10 | reverse complement strand
CGGCGGGCAGGCCGACGGTCAGGCGGAGGCAGCCGGCGCAGCCGGGGACCCGCGTCCGGTTCCGGACGATGATGCCTTTACCCAGGAGATAATCATAGAGGGCGTTCGCATCGTCCACCCGGACCAGAATGAAGTTCGCGTCGCTCGGGAAAACCTGCTGCACGAAGGGGAAACGGGGGAGGATAGAAGCTAATCTTTTTCTTTCACTGACAATTGTATTGACTTCATCATCAATGGATTTATCTAAGAATTGAAAAGCCTTCTCCATTGCCGCCCTGCTCAGGTTGTAGGGATATTTGACCATGGACATCAGCCGGATGATTTCCTCGCTGGAGATAGCGAGTCCGATCCGCAAACCGGCCATCGCCCGGGCCTTGGAAAGGGTCTGGAGGACGATGAGGTTCTCCCGGACCGTGGCCTCTTTCGCGAGGCTTCCTTTCTCCGAGAAATCCGCATAGGCTTCGTCCACGACGACGACTCCGGGGAACCGGTCGCAGATGTCCAGTAATTGCTTCAGCTCGAAGGCATTGCCGGACGGATTGTTGGGCGAGCACAGGAAGATGACCTTGGTGCGTGCGTCGCAGGCGCCGAGGAGTGCCTCGCTGTCCAGGTTGAAATCCGCGTCCAGCCGGACACTGCGGACCTCGACATCGTTGATGGCCGCCGCGACGCCGTACATGCCGTAGCTGGGTGCCATGATGACGGCATTGTCCTTTCCGGGTTCGCAGAAGATCCTGAATACCAGGTCGATGGCTTCGTCACTGCCGTTCCCGAGGAAGAGGTTCTTCACCGGGATTCCCTTTATGCCGCCGATGCGGGACTTGAGCTCCGCCTGATGGGGATCCGGGTAGCGGTTGTAGCCGTTTTCGTAGGGGCTCTCGTTGGCATCCAGGAAGATGCCGATGGGACCGTCGTATTCATCCCGTGCCGTCGAGTACGGGGTCAGGGCCGCGATGTTGGGCCTGACAAGGGGAGTGATCCGGCTCATTTTCCTTCGATTCTGAGGGTGACGGCGCGTGCGTGGGCGTCCAACCCTTCGGCTTGCGCCATATTGACGATGGTAGGGGCGAGGGAAGCCAGTCCTTCGCGGGAGAGTTCCTGCAGGGTCATCTTCCGCATGAAACTGTCCATATTGACCCCGCTGCAGGAGAGGGCCCAGCCGCTGGTGGGCAGGGTGTGGTTCGTGCCGGAGGCGTAGTCGCCGGCGCTCTCGGGGCTCCAGGGGCCGATGAAGACGCTTCCTGCGGCCGTGATTTGTCCGGCCACTTCCGTGGCGTTTTTCCAGGCGATGATCAAGTGCTCCGGGGCATAGGCCTCGGCGAAGTCGATGACGTCCTGGAGGCTGGGGAAAACGACGGCGTAGCTATGCGCCAACGAACCTTCAACCTGCGCATCGCGAGGAAGAAGTTTCTTCTGATTTTCAACTTCTTGCAGGACCTTATCAGCATAATCCCTTTCGGTGGTGACAAGCACGGCCGTGCTGTCCTTTCCGTGCTCCGCCTGGGAGAGGAGATCGGCGGCGGCGAAAGCGGCGGGAGCGCTTCCGTCGGCCAGGACCATCACCTCCGAGGGGCCGGCCGGCATGTCAATGGCGGTGTTCCGGCCACTCACAATCTGCTTCGCGAGGGTGACCCACGGATTGCCCGGGCCGAAGATCTTGTCCACCTTCGGGACCGTCTCCGTGCCGAAGGCCATCGCGGCGACGGCCTGAGCGCCGCCGATGCGGAAAATCCGCGTCACACCGCACTCCCGGGCCGCAAACAGCACCTCCGGTGCGATGGTACCGTCTTTCCGGCAGGGCGTGCACAGGATGCGGTCGCGGCAGCCGGCCAGGGCGGCCGGGACCGCGAGCATCAGCACGGTGGAGAACAGCGGTGCACTGCCGCCGGGGATGTACAGGCCCACGCGGCGGATCGGGACCGGCCGCTGGATGCAGACGACGCCCGGTGCCGTCTCCACGCGGATCTCGCGGGGGAGCTGCGCCCGGTGGAATGCCTCGACATTCCGCTTAGCTGCGCGGATGGCTTCCTGCACCGCTTCCGAAACCTTTGCGCATGCCGCATCAATCTCGGAATCAGTTACTTCCAGGGGAGCATCGACCTTGTCGATCTCCAGCATCAGCCGCTTCAGGGCGGCGTCGCCTTCGGTTTCCACGGCGCTGAGGATGGCTTCCACCCGCGGACGGATGCCTTCGTAATCGACGCCTTGCCGCCGGGTCAGGGCTTCCCACGCCGACCGGGCCGGGTTCTCGATGATTCTCATAGGATGATCTTGTCAACGTCCATGACCAGGATACCTTCGGCGCCGATGGCCTTGAGCTGCCGGACCTTGGTCCACAGGTCGGCTGCATCGATGACCGAGTGCAGCGAACACCAGTCGGGCGATGCCAGCGGCATGACGGTGGGACTCCGCATGGCCGGGAGGATCTTGATGGCCTCGTCCAGGGAGGAACGGGGGATATTCATCAACATGTACTTCTTGCCGCGGCTTACGGTTTCCGAGTCGATGCGGAAGAGGAGGTCGTCGATAATCGCCTGATCCTCAGCGGTCAGCGACTTGTTCGCGATGAGGACGGCTTCGGACTCGAAGACTGTCTCTACCTCGCGGAGACCGTTCGCGATGAGGGTGCTGCCAGAGGAGACGATGTCGAAGATGGCATCCGCGATGCCCACGGCCGGGCCGATTTCCACCGAGCCGGTGATGACCTCGACCTTGGCATCTATCCCTCTGTCAACCAGGTACTTGCGGAGGATGTTCGGGTAGGAGGTGGCGATGCGGCGACCGGAGAACCAATCGATACCGCCGTAGTCCTCCCCCTTGGGGATGGCGAGGCTGAGCCGGCAGGTGCCGAAGCCGAGCCGCGCGATGACGGAGACGTCGGCCCCGCGCTCTTCCACCTCGTTCAGGCCCACGATGCCCAGTGTGGCAGTACCGCTCTCGACGACATGGGGAATGTCGTCGTCCCGGAGGTAGAGGGCTTCGATGGGGAAGGTTTGCGATTTGGACAGCAGTTTCCGCTTGGGGGCGTCGACTTCGATGCCGATGCTTTGCAGCAGGGAGAGGCTCTCTTCGTTGAGCCGGCCCTTGGATTGGATGGCGATTCTGAGCATGTCTATTTGTTATCCTTGTCCTTTAAATAAAAAAGCCCGCCTTGGGGAGGGCAGGTCTTCATCGTTTTTTCCGCTTGTACGTATGTACAATTAAGTTCCGCCCTAATCTATGGAGACCAGGTGATGATGGAACTTGTTGACGTCGTTGCGGTTCATACTGTTGCAAAGTTAGTCATTTCTCCCGACGATGCAAGGGTTTTCGTAAAAAATTTAAAAATATGCGTATATTTGTGGAAGTATGCAGATAGAGAGACATCCGTTCGAGCCATTCCTGCCGGAAGGGGCCGTGGTCCTGTTCCTGGGCAGTTTTCCGCCCCAGCCGAAGCGCTGGAGTATGGAATTCTATTACCCGAACTGGCTGAACGATTTCTGGCGGGTGTGCGGGATCGTCTTCTTCAAGGACCGCGACCATTTCGTGGTGCCGGGGGAGAAGCGGTTTGATGTGGAGCGGGTCAAGGCATTCTGTACGGAAAAAGGGATGGCCCTCTTTGACACGGCGACGGCCGTCCGCCGGCTTCAGGACAACGCGTCGGACAAATTCCTGGAGGTAGTCGAGCCTACCGATATCACCGCCCTTCTCCAGCAGATCCCTGCCTGTAAGGCAATCGTCACGACGGGCGAAAAAGCCACCGGTGTCCTCGTGGAGAAGTACGGATGTGCCGCGCCGAAGGTTGGGCAAAGTACGGAGATTTCCGTCGATGGGCGGGTACTCCGTTTCTTCCGGATGCCCTCCACTTCCCGCGCTTATCCGCTCTCGTTGGAGAAGAAAGCGGCTGCCTATACGGCGCTGTTCAGGACCCTGAACCTTGTGTAGTCATATCGTATTACGATATTAACACTTTTGTTATTGATGTAAACATAAGTGTTATATCAATTGATAATAAGCGAATTAGAAATAAAACGGACCCTATTCTCCCAGGAACAACAATTTCTTGTTTTTCCTGGGCTTTTTGCGTGATATCGAAAGGAAAATCAAGATAATTGTCTTATATTTGAAAGATGAAACCGAGCTTGCTGATCGCCGATTTTACGGGCGTGTATGAGGAGGAAGGTTTCCTGCAGAAACTGCAGGAACGCGGGGTCCCGTATCGGCTGGTCGGGCTGGGGGACATCGAGGGGACGACCTGTTACTGCGACCCGGATGCGGAAGCGGAAATCAGCCGCCGCCTCGTACCAGAACCGGCGGAGCGGATGCGGTGGATCGACAGCGGGGATTATCACTATGTGACGAATATCCTGGCAGGATTCCAGCAGAATCCGTTCGTACTGGTGCTCATGGACAACCATCCGGACAACCAGGAGCCGGCTTTCGGAGGCGTGTTGAGCTGCGGCAGTTGGGTGCGGGACCTTCGGGAAGCGAACCCCATGCTGGAGGAGGTCTGGACACTCGGCCCCGACCATCGGATCCGGGGGCCTAAAGTAGACCGCGATTTGGAAGACGACATCGACGACCTCCTGGGTGCCTTGGAAGGAAAGCGCGTCTACCTGTCCATCGACAAGGATGTCCTGGGGCGCGAATGGTCCCGGACGGACTGGAGCCAGGGGATATACTCCCCGGCGCAGCTGAAAGGGTGGCTGGCTGGCCTGCTGAGGCTGGACATCGTAGCCGTGGATGTATGCGGTGAACTCGCACCCGAGAAGGGAGCAACGCCGGAAGACCTTCGGGTCAATTGTGAATTGAATGTTGAACTGCAGGAATTTATCCTGGGTTATTTGAAGAGATGAAGAAGATTGTGATGTGGGCGGCCGCCCTGATGTTGGCGGTCTCTTGTGGCGGTGGCGGAGCGGTTTCCGGCCCCGTGGACCTTTCTCCCTGGATGGGGGCGGATAACATGTACACGTTTACGGTGAAGGACGTTTCCTTCACCCTGGCCCCGGTAAAGGCCGGTACGTTTGCCATGGGGGAGACCCTGGATATGGGACGCTACCGGACGCCGGCGCTGCACCAGGTGATCCTGGACGGCTATGCCATCGGCACGACGGAAGTCTCCCAGGCCCTCTGGAAGGCCGTGATGGGCAGCAATCCCAGTCCAAAGGATGTGCCCACCGCCCCGGTCACCATGGTCAGCTATGGTGATGCGAAGAAGTTCCTGGCTAAGCTTTCCAAAGCGACGGGTGTTCCGTTCCGGCTTCCGACGGAGGCTGAATGGGAGTATGCGGCCCGTCAGCGGGAGAATATGGCCGGCGGTGCCTGGGAATGGTGCTCCGACCGTTGGACCGAAGACCTGGGCAGCCTCCTGACCGTCAACCCGCAGGGCCCCGACGCTGGCGAGGAGTATGCCCTTCGCGGCGGCAGTGCCCTGGAAAAGAACAACAAGCCCATCACCCGCAAGCCGATGGCCGCGACGACCAAGGCCGGCGACGTGGGCCTTCGCCTGGCCGTTTCCACCGGCGAATCTTTCCCGCAGGAACTGTATGCCGTGCTTGTGGAGAACAAGGTTCCGCGCGAGCGCTATAAGATTACGGAACTCAAGCCGGAGACCTTCACAGTGAACGGTGTCAAGTTCGACATGCTGCCCGTCGAAGGCGGCACTTTCCTGATGGGCGGCACCGAGCAGAAGGGGCAGGTCATCCGCGAGGACGAACTCCCGCAGCACGAGGTGACATTAGACCATTTCAAGATCGGAAAGACCGAAGTCACCCAGGCCCTCTGGGAGGCCGTGATGGGGGAGGTCCCCTACGGCAACCAGGGACCGGACTATCCCATCGGCAATGTATCCTGGTATGATGCCCAGGCGTTTATCCGTCATCTCAACGCGTTGACTGGAAGGAAGTTCCGTCTTCCGACCGAGGCCGAGTGGGAATACGCAGCCCGCGGCGGAAAGAATACCCGCGGCTATAACTATGCGGGCTCTCCGTATCCGCAGACCGTCGCCCAGTTCGGCTATGAAGACATGCGTACGCGGCCCGTCGCCCGGTACTACCCGAACGAACTGGGAACGTACGATATGAGCGGCAATGCGTGGGAATGGTGCCAGGACCGCGTCGGCCCGTATTCCTCCGTGGAGCAGCGCGATCCCACGGGTCCTGCTTCCATGCGGGAAAACGACCAGGTCGATCCGCGGATCATGCGCGGCGGCAGCGTGGCGACGACCGTCGACAAGTGCCGTGTCAGCAACCGCGGCGAATTCGACCCCAGCCGCTTCCGCACCACCATCGGTTTCCGACTGGCTTTGTAAGCAACAACTAACACTCCAAAATAACACTATGTCAGAAAACGTCAATCCGGCCGAGCTCCAGCAAACCTGCCTGTACGACAGGCACGTGGCGCTGCAGGCCAAGATGAGCCCCTTTGCGGGCTTCATGATGCCCATCCAGTACGACTCCATCACCGTGGAGCACAACGCCGTCCGCCAGAAGGTCGGCATGTTCGACGTCTCCCATATGGGCGAGATCTTCGTCGAAGGCCCCGAGGCTGAGAAGTTCGTCAACTGGATCTTCACCAACGAGATCCGTGGCTTCGAACCCGGTAAGGTCCTCTACGGGATGATGTGCTATCCGGAAGGCGGCGTGGTGGACGACCTCCTCGTCTATCGCGAGTTCGCCCCCGAGCACTTCCTCCTGGTGGTGAACGCCGCCAACATCGACAAGGACTTCGCCTGGATCGAGGAGCACGCCAAGGGCTTCGACTGCGTGGTCCGCAACGAGTCCCCGGTGTGGGGGCAGATCGCCGTCCAGGGCCCCGAGGCCGAGAAGGTGGTGGTCGAGGTGCTGGGCCTTGCGAAGGCCGCCGAACTGGGCTTCTATACATTCTATGACACGGAATATCAGGGCAAGCGCATGATTGTCAGCCGCACGGGTTACACGGGCGAAGACGGCTTCGAGCTGTATACCTCTCCGGAAGGGACCGTGGACCTCTGGGACCGCCTCATCGCGGCCGGCGTCCAGCCTTGCGGCCTGGGTTGCCGTGACACTCTCCGTTTCGAGGCCGGCCTGCCGCTCTACGGCGACGAGCTCAGTGCCGACATCAGCCCGGTGATGGCCGGACTCGGCATGTTCTGCAAGTACGACAAGGATTTCATCGGCAAGGAGGCGCTCCTCGCCCAGAAGGGCGGCGAGATCGTCCGCAAGCTGGTCGGTATCGAAATCGAGGACAAGGCCATCCCGCGCGCCGGTTATCCGGTGGAACTCGAAGACGGAACGGAAGTCGGCATCGTCACGACCGGCTACCATTCCATCTCCCTGGACAAGAGCATCTGCTTCGCCCTCGTGGACAAGGCCTATGCCGCCCTGGACACCCCGCTGTGCATCCGCATCCGCAAGAAGGTGTTCCCCGGAAAGGTTGTCAAAAAACGCTTCTATCAGACGAATTACAAGAAATAAACACTTAAAACACAAAACATTATGAGCATGATTGTCGAAGGACTCAAGTATTCCGAATCCCACGAGTGGGTCAAGGTCGAGGACGGCGTGGCCCTCATCGGCGTTTCCGATTTCGCCCAGAAAGAAATGGGTGACATCACCTATGTGGACATGCCCGACGTGGATGACGAAGTGACCGCCGGCGAAGAGTTCGGCGCCCTGGAGAGCGTGAAGGCCGCGAGCGACCTAATCAGCCCGGTATCCGGCAAGGTGGTCGCCGTGAACGAAGAACTCGATGACGCCCCGGAGAAGGTCAACGAGGACGCCTACGAGAACTGGATCATCAAGGTGGAGATGTCCGATCCGTCCGAACTGGACGCCCTGATGGACGCGGAAGCCTACAAGGCCCACATCGGAGAGTAGGCATGGCCGGATTCCCGTATTTCCCGCATACGGATGCCGATGTCCAGTCCATGCTGGACCGGATCGGCGTCAAGAAGGTGGAAGACCTCTACGCGGACGTTCCGAAGGAATTCATCAAGAAGGGCGCCTACGCCCTTCCCGATGCGATGTCCGAGCCGGAAGTCCGTGCGTGGCTGAACGGCCTCGCCGGCATGAACGCCAAGATGAAGGTGTTCGCCGGCGCCGGCGCGTATGACCACTACACCCCGTCGGTGATTCCCTACATCACCTCCCGTTCCGAATTCCTGACGGCTTACACGCCGTATCAGTGCGAGATCTCGCAGGGTACGCTCCGGTACATTTTCGAGTACCAGAGCATGGTGTGCGAGCTCACCGGTATGGACATTTCCAACGCTTCCCTGTATGACGGCCCGACGGCCGCCGCGGAGGCGATGAAGATGACCGTGGCCTGCGCCAAGAAGAAGACGCGCGTGCTCCTGTCCAAGGGCCTGCTGCCGCACGTGGTGAAGGTCGTGGAGACCTATGCAAAGTTCCATGGTGTCGTGATCGGTTACATCCCGGTGGCGGACGGCCAGACCTCCCTGGAGGCCCTGCAGGCCGAACTCGCCGTTGGGGATGTCGCCGGCGTCATCGTCCCGGAAATCAATCGTTTCGGCATCGTTGAGGATCACACCGGTTTCGCCGATGCCATCCATGCGGTCAAGGCACTCCTGGTCGAGTACTGCGACCCGTCCACCCTCGCCGTCATCAAGTCGCCGGCGGAGTGGGGGGCCGACATCGCCGTGGGCGACGGACAGTCGCTGGGCATTCCGCTCTGCTTCGGTGGCCCGTACGTGGGCTTCATGGGCGTGAAGAAGGATTACATGCGCAAGATGCCGGGCCGAATCGTGGGCCAGACCACGGACAAGGACGGCAAGCGCGCGTTCGTGCTTACCCTTCAGGCCCGCGAGCAACACATCAAGCGTGAGAAGGCTACGTCCAACATCTGCTCCAACGAGTCCCTGATGGCCCTCTGGGTGACGGTGTACCTGTCCCTGATGGGTCCGGAAGGACTCCGCGAAGTGAACAAGCTCAGCTGCGACGGCGCTCACTACCTGAAGAGCGAGCTCCTTGCGACCGGCAAGTTCGAGGACCCGTTCCCGGGCAAGCCGTTCCTGAAGGAATTCGTACTGAAACCCAGCAAGCACCCGGGGCTCGTACAGAACGACCTGGAGAAGGCGGGCTTCTTCGCCGCGCTCGAGACGGAGGAAGGATACGTTTCCTTCTGCGTGACCGAGCAGCGTACCAAGGAAGAGATCGACCAGCTGGTCAAAATCGTGAAGGAGGGCTAGGCCATGAAGTACTACGACAAACTCGTTTTCGAACTTTCGCAGAAGGGCCGTGTTGGTTACTCCCTGCCTGCCAATCGTTTCCCGGCCGCACCGGAACTTCCGGTCGAGCTGAGACGCGCGGCTTCCCTGGACCTTCCCGAGGTCAGTGAGGCGGATGTGGTGCGCCACTACACGAATCTCTCCCAAATGAACTTCGGCGTGGACACCGGCTTCTATCCGCTGGGTTCCTGCACGATGAAGTACAACCCCAAGATCAACGAGGAGGTGGCCGCCCTGCCGGGCTTCACCGGCCTCCATCCGCTGATGCATGCAGGTCTCACAAAGGGCGCCCTCAAGGTATACCAGGACATGAACAACTTCCTGGCCGCCATCACGGGCCTCTATGCCTTCACCTTCGATCCTTGCGCCGGCGCGCACGGGGAATTGACGGGCCTGATGGTCATGCGCCAGTACCACATGATGCGCGGCGACCTGAAGCGCACGAAGGTCATCGTCCCGGACAGCGCCCATGGAACGAATCCCGCTTCTGCGGCCGTCTGCGGCCTGGAAATCGTGGAAGTGAAGTCGCTGGAGAACGGCCGCGTGGACGTGGAGGCGCTGAAGCCGCTGCTGGATGACACGGTCGCCGGCATGATGATGACGAACCCCAACACCCTGGGTCTCTTCGAGACGCAGATCAAGGAGATCACGGAACTGGTCCATGGGATCGGCGGCCTGATGTACTACGACGGAGCCAACATGAACCCGCTCATGGGCGTGGTCCGTCCCGGGGACATGGGCTTCGACATCATGCACCTGAACCTGCACAAGACCTTCTCCACGCCGCACGGCGGCGGCGGTCCGGGCTCCGGCCCTGTGGGTGTCGCCGAGCACCTGGTGGACTGCCTGCCTGACCTCCGGGTCTCCGGCTTCCATGGCAACTTCGGCGTGATCCTGCGGGCCTACGCGTACATCCTGATGCTGGGCAAGCAGAATCTCAAGAAGGTGGGTCAGTACTCGGTGCTGAGCGCCAACTACATCAAGGAATGCCTCAAGGACGCGTACAAGCTCCCGATCGAGGGCGTGTGCAAGCACGAGTTCGTCTTCGACGGCCTCATCAATGACGGGGCCCACGACGATGTTCACGGCGCCACCACGCTCGACGTGGCGAAGCGTCTGCTGGACTTCGGCTTCCACGCGCCGACCATCTATTTCCCGCTCCTGTTCCACCAGGCGCTGATGATCGAGCCTACGGAAACCGAATCCAAGGAGACCATCGACGCGTTCATCGACGTGATGCACAAGATCGCGGCCGAGGCCGCCGAGGATCCCCGGATCCTGCAGGAGGCCCCGCACGGCGCTCCGATCGGCCGGCCCGACGAAACCGCCGCGGCCCGCAACCCGATCCTCAAGTTCAAGGACGCGCAGTAACTGCTCTGAACCCCGGCGCTGCGTCGGGGTTCTTTTTTTCGTGTACCTATGCAAGATTGCGGGAATGTTGGATTTATGGGTTGTATGAGACAGAATTACATGCGATATATACGTTGGGCGTCGTTGATGGTCGTCCTGGTGTTTCTTTCGGCCTGCATGGTTGATAAGGCGGAGACCCTACCCGCGGAGGATTGGTCTTATGCCGATTATGGGACGCAGCATGACCTGGCCATCGGGACGGTGCGTTCCCAGGATGGGGTACGGTTCATCCGGCTGGACGAGAAGAGTTGCAGCCAGGTGATGAATCCCCAGGAAATTGCAGGCATACCGGACGGGACACGGGTGTTCCTTCAGTACAGGTATGTGGTGGCGGCGAACCTCGCCGATTTCTGCACGGAAGCTATCCTGGTGGAATGGGCCTCACCGCTGGATGTGGGGGATTGGTCCCTCCTCTGTTTCGAGGAATGCTTCTCGCTCGAAAGCGTCGACGCTGGGAACTACTCCGACCCCGTGGACATCATAACCGACTGGATGACCTCGCTGGAAGACGGTTTCCTGACCCTGCATTATATGATTCCCCAATCCGGAAACAAGAAGCATCATTTCGCGTTGTATCACAGCATGTACGAGAAGTATACGTACTACCTGGTACACAATGCCGATGGGGATAAGGGTACGGTTTCCGACGGTATCGTATGTTTCAATGTGTCTAACCTGCTTCCGGACACGGACGGAGAGACCGTGAAACTCAGCCTTGTTTATATCGACTTGAACAATACGGAGAAACGCCTGACGGTTGATTATTGCTCCCCGAAATAGCCGGTCCGAGGAAGAGCTGGTGCAACAGGTGCGCCGGCAGGACAGGAATGCGATGAAGATGCTCTACGGACAGTATGTGGGGTATCTTACTGCGGTGTGTGCCCGGTACATCCCGGATGACGACGAGGTCAAGGACATCCTGCAGGAGGCGTTCATCAAGATCTTCCAGTCGATGGACCGTTTCACTTGGCGCGGGGAGGGGTCGCTGAAGGCGTGGATGACACGGATCGTCGTGAATGATTCGCTCAAGTTCCTCCGTCGGAAGAAGCCGCTGCCGCTGTCGGCAACGCTGACGGAACCGATAGATGAGGAAGAACCGGCGTTCGACGCGGTTCCGTTGGATGTTATCCAAGGGATGATCCGGAAGCTTCCGGACGGGTACCGGACCGTATTCAATCTCTTCGTGTTCGAGGACAAGTCCCACAAGGAAATCGCCTCCATGCTGGGCATCAAGGAAAATAGTTCCGCCAGTCAGCTGTTCCATGCGAAAGCACTGCTGGCCCGGTGGATCAAGGATTATATCAAATTGAAGGACAATGGATAACGAGTGGAAAAACAGTCTGCGGGAACGCTTCTCGGACTATGCTTCCCCGGAGCCGGAAGGACTCTGGGAGGGCATAGAGCAGGGGATGGCCGGGAAGCCGCGCAGGAAGATGCTCCCCGTCTGGATCGTCTCGGGCCTGGCGGCTGCGGCCGCCGTCGCCCTCGTCGTCTTCCTCCATCCGGAGAAGACGCTGGAGACGCCTGACCTGCAGAAGCAGGCCACCCTGGCCGAATCGGTCCAGGCCGAGCCTGTCGTGGTCGATACGGCCGCGACGTCATCCCCGGCCCTGACCACGTTATCTCCGGTTGCGACCGGGGATCTCCAGGCTGCACCCGCTTCCAAGTCCGATCCTTTCGCTGTTGTGTCCCGCCAAACCCTGCTGGCGGAGGCCGTGCCTGTCGAGTCCGTCCCAGTCTCCGAAGAGACGGTTCCGGACGCTGTCAACGACCGTCAATCCCGGCTAGACAAGCAACGTCATTCCCGGCTTGACCGGGAATCTGCAGTCGAACAAGAAATATCTGTGACTGAGAAGAAAGAAGTGATCGAGATGCCCGATCAGGTCGGGCATGACGATCAGGTCGGGCATGACGATCAGGTCGAGCGCGACGATCGGGGTGCGCTGACGGCTCAGGTTCCTGCCTCGGAAATAATACCAGCCAGCAAACGTAAACGGTTCAGTATCGGCGCTTACGGAAACGGTGGCCAGGCCTCGAGCGAGCAGATGCAGGGCTATGGCATGAACCGGACCGGGGAGTATCTGGGGACGCGCGCCACGGGAAGCAATGTCAAGAATGACGTGAGCGGGCTGATGCGCACGCTGGCATCGAACCGGGCATCCAGTTTCGAAGCCCATCATGCCGCCCCGTTGCGGGTGGGCGTTACTGCGGCCTGGGAACTGACGCCGCACCTGAATCTCGTGAGCGGCCTGAACTGGACCTATCTGAACAGCGAGTTCGAGGAAACCGCCAGCCCCATCCGGACGGTCGTCGGCCAGGATCTCGGCTATCTCGGCGTTCCGCTGCGCCTGGAGACGGCCTTCAATGTCTGGAAGGGGCTCTGGCTCTCCGCCGGCGCGGGCGGCATGGTGGAAAAGGGCCTCTTGAGCTCGTCCTCGACAAATACCTGGGTGGATGGACAGATGGCGGAAACAATCAAGAATCCGAAGCCGGACACGGGCGGTCTGCTGTGGTCGGTCGGCGCTACGGCAGGCGCGGAATACCGCTTCAGTCCCTCTCTGGGCCTGTATTTTACTCCCGGTATCGAGTATCATTTCGACAACGGCGCGGAGGTCCGGTCGGCCTATACGGAGAAGCCGCTGCACTGGAACGTGAATCTCGGCGTGCGTTTCCATTTCGGGAATTAAGTTGTATATTTGTCACGACTTAGCTTGTGACAATGGCTTCCAAAATCGGGAAAATACTGGTCGTCGATGACAACCTGGGCATCCGCCGGGCGCTGGAAATCCTTCTGCCTGTGCATTTTGCCGAGGTGAAGACCATACCGTCCCCGGCGACGCTGGTCTCCTCCCTGGAACAGTTCCGGCCGGATGTGGTGCTGCTGGACATGAATTTCAACACCAGCATCAATACCGGCAATGAAGGGTTGTACTGGGCAGGGGAGATCAAAAAACTGGTGCCGGACGTGGAGGTCGTCCTCTTTACGGCCTATGCCGACATCGCCCTGGCGGTGGAGGGCATGAAGCGCGGCGCCTTCGACTTCCTCGTGAAACCCTGGGAGAACGATAAACTCATCGAAGTCCTCACCGCCGCCCGGGACAAGGCCCGGAAAACGATGGGCCGGGATGCCCGATCGGGGCCGGCCTCTGTCATTTCGAGCGAAGCCGAGAAATCTCCCATGTTCTGGGGCACCTCCCAGCCCATGGCCGCCATCCGGAAAACCCTGGACAAGATTGCGCCTACGGACGCCACGGTGCTCATCACCGGCGAGAACGGAACCGGCAAGGACGTGCTGGCGAAGGAAATCCATGCCCATAGCCTCCGGAGTGAAAAGCCGATGGTGGCGGTGGATGCCGGCGCTATCACGGAGACGCTCTTCGAAAGCGAACTCTTCGGCCATGTCAAGGGAGCCTTTACCGATGCCCATACCGACCATACCGGCAAGTTCGAGCAGGCCGATGGGGGAACCCTGTTTCTCGATGAGATTGGCAATATCCCGCTGCATCTGCAGGCGAAACTGCTGCGCGCCATCCAGAACCGGAGTATCGTCCGGGTGGGCGGTACGGAGGCCAGGCCTATCAACATCCGGCTCATCTGCGCGACGAACATGGATTTGGAAGCGCTTGTGCATCAGGGACGTTTCCGGGAAGACCTATACTATCGCATCAATACGGTCCATATCGCGCTACCCGCACTTCGGGAGCGTCAGGAGGACATCGTTCCGCTGGCGGAACTGTTCCTGAAACGCTTCGCCGAGAAGTACCATCGGCCTTTGACCGGGATTGCTCCGGAGGCCGCCGAACTTTTGAAAACCCAGCGCTGGAGCGGCAACATCCGTGAGCTCCAGAACTGTGTCGAGAAGGCGGTGATCCTGTCGGAAGGGACGGTCCTGACGGCGAAGGATTTAGATTTCTCCACTGCGCTTCGCTCCGGTCGAAATGACAATAGTGGCTCCGGTCGAAATGACGATAGTGGCACCGGTCTAAAGGACAATCCTGTCATTCCGAGCCTTCATCCTGTCATTCCGAGCGAAGTCGAGGAATCTAAGGTCCGCGAAGCGATGGAACGTTGCAACGGCAACATCTCCGCCGCGGCGAAACTGCTGGGCGTGAGCCGCCCGACGCTGTATGCGAAACTGAAGAAATACGATATTTAGATGCCCGGTCGAGCCGGGCATGACGATAGAACCAACGTTTAGTCAGCGTCATCCCCGACCTGATCGGGGATCTACCTATGGAATTGTGGCATGTCATACTGCTTGTCGTCATCGTCGCGGTCGTCGCGGCGGTGCTGGCATCGCTCCATACCCGCTGGAAGGATATCAAGAAGGTGGCGTATATGATGGATGCGCTGGAGGACGGGGAGTTGAACTTCCGTTTCCAGGACCGGAACAAGTTCAACCGGACGCTGAACCGCATCCGGACCATCTTCGAGAAGCAGCGGCAGGCCCACGAGCAGGATTCCTGGACCAAGCTCATCCGGGTGCTGACCCACGAAATCATGAACACGGTGTCGCCGATCGCTTCCCTTTCCGATGCGATGGCGCAGTCCGTCGATGAGAACGGGCATAGCGAGCTGGACATCAAGGCGGGGCTCGAGACCATCTCCGATTCGTCGAAGAACCTCATCGATTTCGTGCAGACCTACCGGCAGCTTTCCGGCGTGGCGAAACCCATCCGGAAGGCGCTGGAGCTACAGGAACTGATGGACAGTGTCATCGGCCTGAACCGGGAATTTGTTGCTTCCTGCGGCGCGGAATGCGTGTATCGGCCCGAGGAACCGGATTTGATGATCTATGCCGACGAGG
>JAEEGK010017840.1_pt1 | contig 15423 bp, 6 predicted proteins | sample 8958771 | NCBI WGS metagenome assembly JAEEGK01 (sample SAMN16246547, study PRJNA631951) | gut metagenome | biome: gut microbiome; feature: rumen; material: SC-attached | host: Bos | place: Iran: Karaj | collected 2018-10 | reverse complement strand
TAAATGACCAGTATCATCTAATGTATATCCTTCCATACTACTTGGAATACCAACTTCATAATAATTATCTAATAATTCAATAAAGTGTTTAAATCCTTCAAAATATTGTTTAGTCTTTATTTCATCGTAAATGGTATCAAGTATATCATCAATTCTTGGTGTGTAATAGAATTGAGCTTCACCAGTTAAGGTCATATCATAATATGGATCAATATGATAAGTATTTCTAAATAAAACAATACCATCATAATGTTTTGTTCCTAATCCAAAATCATTATAATCATAAAAGTCTTCAGCATATTCAACATTTTGATCATCACTTACATAAGGTAGCTCATCTGTTACAATAACTAAATCCATTTTTGTTTTATTATAAAAGTTATCAATTAATACTTTTAATTCTTGTTCTTCACTATCAGTTAGAATATCTGAGAAGTCATATATCTTTTCACTTGCATCAACATATTTTGTTTTCATAATAGAATTTAATCTAGAATGATAATCTGTTTCTTTAGTAACTCCATAGTTATTACTATCTGTTCTTTCTTTAGTATTAGTACTTGCACTAACATTTAATGTGAATAGAAGAGTAATTGTTAATAATAAATAAAATATTCTTTTCATAAAACCTCCTACTTAACACTAAATATTAGGTAACTAATTCCTAATACGATTGCTGCGATAACAATTAAACAAATTATTGAAACAATAATTACTTTCTTTTTATCTAAAGGTATATCACCAATAAATTCTTTTGTTTGACCATTCATAGCGAATAGATATTGTTTACCTTTATATTTAACATTTACCATCCAAACAGGTAGTAGGGCATATTCACAGTTAGTTAATTTTGGAATAAAGTTTTGTTGTTTAATATTTTTTGAAGTATAACCTTTAATACTATTTAACATATCTGTTTCTACTGTTTTAATAGCTCTATCTTGTGGTATTTTAACTAGTTCATCACTTGCTTGATCATAACGTTCTGCATAAAAGCCAGAAAGATAAGCATGATTATATTTAACTAAATCTTTATAATCATATGGTTGAATTGTATCCATAATATCATTATCAAATCTAGTAGAACCATCAATAGGGATTTTAATAAAATTCATATTAGCTGATCTCACAACGTGGAATGTTTTAGTTTCTGTATATTCCATATTACCAACAATCCAAGTTCTTATTTTAGTGGCATTACCATCCATGTAACCAGCAACATTCATATCATATAGCCAGAATGGTATATAAATACCTCTTATCTTTTCAATATTCTCTTGTTTAGTAAAGTCCTTTGGAACAAACATTCTTCCTTTAGATAGAGATTTAAAGGCTTCTTCAGCTTCTTTCTTTTCTGTCTTAAAAGGAATAATATAATGTGGTTTAAAATCACCTTCAAGTTTATTCTTTAAGATAGTTGTATTACCACAGTATACACAGAAGGTAGCTGATGTCTCATTATCAGCAATTATTTCAGCACCACAACTTTGACAGTTATATGTATAGTAATCAACATCATCTTTAGTAACCTTTTCATCTTTATTACTTTCTTTAGATGCTGATCCACTAGTTACTTTTTCCATTTCTTCTAAAGTGAATTCACTATAACAATATTTACATTTCCATTTATTTGCTTTTGGATCAAAATCAATAGAAGCTCCACAAGCTGGACACTTCGTTCCTAAAGTTTGACCTTTCTTAGCCATATTATCACCATACTTTCATATTCCATTATATCATATTTTTATATTATTATTAATTATAAATACAAAAAAAAGAAAGGTTTTTTAACCTTCCTTTACGCTTCGTTTTCTTTAACAACGATAGTATTAGATAAATACTCAGTTTTGCCACTTATTTCAATCTTATAAGTAACTTTAAAGGTGTTAGCAACATCACTAGATACACTAGTTGCTCCTGTATCACTTGATACACTAACTGTTATTTTTGCTTTTGAAGTTTCATCTTCACCAGTATTATTATTTGTTACAATTACAAGAGATCCATCATATAAGTTACTTGGAATAGAATCACCAACATTATATGTTGTATAACTATTGCCACTTAACTTAACAGAGATACTTGAATGAACAGTGAAGAATGCACCACTACTTGTATTAGAGTATTTATTATCTTTTGACTTGTAAGCTGTCTTAACAGCATATTGACCTGTTTTACCATCAGTAACAACAAAGTTTGTACTTGTTGTAAAATCTAATAAGGTGTCACCTTGATAAACAAGATAACCAAATGTCATATCGTTATTATAACCTGGATTTGATACCCCATTCCATGATAGGAAGACAGATCCATCAGTTCTTATTTGTCCAAATAAACCTGTTACATTATCTAAAGCAACATACTTAGTTGATACTTCAGTTGGTTCTGTACCACTCTTAAATAATTCTGTTCTCTTTTGATTATCTGGTGTACTTGGAGAAGGTAGTTTAGGTGGATCAGATCCAACTTCAATGGTAACTGGAACAACACTCTTTGGTCTTGACCAATCAGGACTACTATGATTAAAGCCTACCTTAGCAGCAGCTAAGAATAAATCATTACGATAATGTCCATCACGATTGAAGTTCAAATAATTCTTATTACTTGTTTTATCATAACCTAACCAAATACTAATAGCTGTATCTGATGTATAACCATCAACCCAATAATCACGAATTGCATAACTTGGTAATTTAAATTTCGTTCTTGTAATACTATCATAGTTTGTAGTACCTGTTTTAGTAGCAAATGGTGTATTTCTTAAACCATATTTATTTGAATTATCAGTAACAACACCTTTTAAGATATCAGTTATCATAAATGCAGTTGCTTCACTACAAACTTTAACTTTAGGTGAAATGTATTCATCTTTTTCACCTGTTTCACGGAATATTACTTTAGTAACAGAATATGGTTCATAATAGTAACCACCATTACTAAATATTTGATATGCTCCTGCCATAACAACAGTACTAGCACCAGTAAATGCACCAATTGAGTGAGCTTCATGAATGTAACCTGTACTATCTATTTCAGGAGTAATACCTGCGGTTGTAACAAATTCAATAATCTTTTGATTATCAACTTGTTGGAAGGCTTTAAGTGCTGGAATATTACGAGATGCATGTAAAGCTTGCCTTAATGTAACCTTTCCATCATATCCACCATCCCAGTTATTAATCTTTTTACCATTTGAATAAGTATAAGGTGAATCATCAAAAATCTTAGCTGTTGACCAGTTATTATATTCAATACCAGGTCCATAATCGAATAATGGTTTAGCTGTAGAACCAATTTGTCTTAAAGTATCTTTATCAAATGTTGCATAGTTATAACTCTTAGCACCATTTCTATTACGTCCAGCACCAATAGCTTTGATTTGACCATTTTTAGTATTTAATACGGTAACAGCACCTTGAATAACATCATCTTTCCATTTATATGTTTTACCGTTCATAATGTCATTAATACCATCTTGGGCTTTACGATCCATTGTTGTATAAATTAACATTGGAACAGAGTAGGGGTCAACTCCCCAACGGTTTTTAACTTCTTCACAAACTAAATCAATAAATCCTTGATATACGTTTGCTTCTTTATTACTACGATTTAGCATACTCTCAACAGGTATACTTTCCGCAATATCTCTTTCTTCTTTAGTAATGTAACCGTGCCTTACCATTAAGTTAAGAACAGAGTTACGTCTTTTTTCAGCTCTTTGTGGATAATTATAAGGATTATAATATGTAGGAGCTTGATATAATCCAGCAACCAAAGCTGCTTCTGGAAGCGTTAAATCTTTTGCATCTTTAGCAAATAAGAATTTACTTCCTTCTTGAATACCACCTATGTTACCTATAAGTTCATGATTGTTAACATAGAATTCAATAATTTGTTCTTTCGTATAATTTTTCTCTAATTGGAAAATAGAAATATAAATATCGGTAAACTTACGAACGATACCTTCGATACCTTTATCTTCGTTACTAGTGAATGTATTTTTAACAACTTGCATTGTAAGTGTTGAACCACCACCGGCATTATCTCCACCACCAAGTAGTTTAGTAATTATTTGACCACCAGCTGCTTTTAAGAAACGCATTAAGTCAAAACCATTATGTTGAAAGAAACGAGAGTCTTCGGTAGCTATCAAAGCATCAATAAATTGTTCACTTATTTGATTGTATTCAATATTCTCACGAATATCAGTACCAATCTTAGCATATTCATTACCTTGATTATCATATATTAAGGTTGCTTCTTTTTCTTTTAACAATTGACTTTCAAAGTCTGGAGCATTTTTAACTACATATATTAAGAAAGCACATCCTCCAATAACACCAATAATAAACATTCCTAAGATAACCGTGAATATTATTTTTAATGTTTTACGAACTTTTGATTTCTTTTTAGGTTTATCTAAATAAGTACCAATCATTAAAACAATAAATAATAAGAAAGTTACTACTAAGGCAAAGATCTTTCCATAGAAATGATTCATTCCTATAAAAGTACCAACTAATAAAACAATTAATATTACTAAACTTACAATATTACTAGTTTTAATTTTTTGTTTTGGTCTTTCAACTTTTGTTTTAGTATTTTCTTCCTTATTTTTAGGTACTATTTTTTTTGAATTAGATCTAAGTGCTAATTCATCTTTTCTGGTTTTAACAACTTTCTTTGGTTTTTCCATATCTTACCTCCAAAATCTTATTAACTATTTCCAAATAATCAACTCTTGGAATAAACTTATCTTTAATATTATAACCCTTATCTATAAAATATGATATAGGTATAACACTTTTTTTATTATTATCAATAAAATCAATAAAGTCTTTTGCTTCCAATAAATAAGTATTATTTGTTTTTGTAAATCTTACTATTAAAAAACATATTCCTTTTTCTTTATTTATATTTCTAATATGTTCTATTTGATGTTTATGAATATTAATAAGGGGGAATCCTTTAGCGTTTTCTGTTTCCTTAGCTTCAAAGTCTATATAATAACCTTTATATATACCATTATAATCAGTAGTAGAAGGTGATTCAAAATAAGCTTCTTCAATTTTACCTTTTTTATAATCTACTTTAACTAATTTAATAGGAGTAGGTTTTTTATAGATATAAGCAATACCTTTTTCAATATAGTAACTATTAGTACTATTTAAATCATCTTCTAAATTCATACCACGGTTTTTATATGAAATATTTACCTTTGTATTAACTGTTTTTTTTGTTTTTATTCCACCTGGATAATTCATAAAACCACCTATAATAAATTATAATATAAGATAGGTTAAAAATCTACTAAAATATAAAATTTTGAAAAATTAAAAAAGATAATTTTGGTATATTTTTGTTAAAATAATTGACTATAAATTAATTAAAATTTATAATTAAAGTGTTGTATGTTTTTTTAATGATTTATAAATTATTTTATTTAATAGATGTTAATAATTCATAGTACTTAACCATGGTATTATGGGGATAGCTTATTAAATTTAAGAAAAATACCAGAAGGAGATAAAATGAAAGATGGATTACCTCCTATTTTGTTTTTAGTCATTGGATTAGTAGTTGGTATTGTAGTAATGCTAATTATTAATGTAATTCGTGGCGCAAGAGCTAATAAAAAAAGTGAATCTATTCTTGAAAAAGCAAGAAAAGATGGCGAAAAAGCTAAAAGAGAAATGATTCTTGAAGCAAAAGAAGAAATTCACAAATTAAAAATGGAATCAGAAAAAGAAAATCGCGAAAGAAAACAAGAAATTAAAGATTTAGAATCAAGATTATCTCAAAGAGAAGATAATATTGATAAACGTGATTTATTATTTCAAAAGAGAGAAGAAGCTCTTGATGAACGTGAATCTAAGATAATTGATAAACAAACACAATTACAAGCTGATAAAGCAAAAATTGAGGAGATTAAACAAGAACAAATTAAAGTCTTGAATGAAATTTCAGGAATAAGTAAAGAAGAAGCACAAAAAATGGTTATGGACAAAGTAAAAGAGACTATGACCAAAGAAATTGCAAGTTATATTAAGGATAGAGAAAATGAAGCTAAACTTGAATGTGATAAGAAAGCAAGAGAATTATTAGTTTCATCTATGCAAAAATTCTCTAGTGATATAGCTAGTCAAGAAACCGTTACGGTTGTTAACCTTCCAAATGATGAAATGAAAGGAAGATTAATAGGTAGAGAAGGACGAAACATTAGGACAATTGAAGCGGTAACAGGAGTAGATTTAATTATTGATGATACGCCTGAAGCTGTAGTATTATCTAGTTTTGATCCACTACGTCGTGAGATTGCAAGAGTAACACTTGAAAGTTTAATTAAAGATGGACGAATTCATCCAACAAGAATTGAAGAGTTATATGATAAGACAAGTAAAGAAATTAATGAAAAGATTATTGAATATGGAAATAATGCTTTATTTGAACTTGGTATAACAAAGATGGATCCTGCTTTAATTGAATTAGTTGGTAAATTACATTTTAGAACAAGTTATGGACAAAACGCTTTAGATCATTCTATTGAAGTAGGTCATTTATCAGGTATTATTGCTGGTGAACTTGGAGAAAATGTTAACTTAGCAAAAAGAGCTGGTTTACTTCATGATATAGGAAAAGCAATTGACCATGAAATTGAAGGAAGTCATGTTGAAATTGGTGTTGATATTGCTAAAAAATATCATGAACATGGAGTAGTTGTTAACTCTATTGCATCACATCATGGTGATACCGAAGCAACAAGTGTAATAAGTGTTATTGTAGCTATTGCTGATGCCCTTTCTGCATCACGTCCAGGAGCACGTAATGATTCACTTGAAAATTATATTAAACGTCTTGAACAACTAGAACAAGTAACAAATGATATTGATGGTATTGATAAATCATTTGCTGTTCAAGCTGGACGTGAATTACGTGTTATTGTTAAACCTGAAGAAGTTGATGACTTAAAGAGTATTCAAATTGCTCGTGATATTAAAGAGAAGATTGAAAATACTATGCAATATCCAGGTACAATTAAGATAACTGTTGTACGTGAAACAAGAGCAACTGAAGAAGCGAGATAAGATAAAATATGCATCCCAAAAGATGCATATTTTTTTATTAAAATAAAAGATTAAAATGGTTGTATAAGAATTTTTTAAATGGTATAATTAAAGTTGGTTAATAATAGAATAAAGGTATTATATGGTGGTTATTATGAATTTAAAAAAGATTAATAAAAACTTAATATTAAGTATTGTATTAGTACTACTATTACTTGTAACGGGATACTCTCTTTATAGACAATTTAAAGGATATAAAGAAGAGGGTGTAAGAGGAGATATATCTTATACAACCGCTGTAGAGAGTTATTTTACTCATACTTGTTCTGGTAGTAATATTTTAATAACTGCTTATACTGGTACTAAACCTAATTTAAGAATACCTGCAACAATGAAATGTGGTACAACCACTGATGCTAAAGTACATATTGCAGGAGCTGTCTTTAAAAATAATACAACAATTAAAAATGTAAAAGTAGATAGTGGGGTTTATTTTGATACTGGGGTTGAGGTATTTAGAAATGCTGCTAACCTAGAATCTGTTATTATTGAGAATTTAAGAGGATCATTAACTTCTACTAAGAACATGTTCCGTAGTAGTGAAATGATAACAGAATTAGTTATTAATACTTCATCAGCAAATAATACACAAAATATTACTGATATGGATCGAATGTTCTATGATACAGGTCATTCAGGAACTGGTATTCCATCACTTGTTTTAAAATTTAATACTAGTAATGTAACTGATTTTACGGCTGTTTTTCATGGAACGAGAGTAGATTACTTAGATATCTATACATGGAATACAAAAAGAAGTAGTATGGCTAATTACTCTATATATGGTTTTGGTAATACATCTATAATTAATACAATTAGAGTAGGACCTAATTTCAAATTATATAATAGATATACAAATGCTAATAATCCTCCAACTTTAGATGGTAATCCTGGATTCGCTGGATGTATTGGACAAGATATGTGGAGAAAATGTTCATCATCTGTTCAAGGAAAATGTACTAGTGATAATTTAGTTGCTATTGCTGATGTTTGTTCAAATTATAAAACAGGTGACAATGTTGAAGGAACTTATACTAAGACAAGTATTCCATCACCATATCTTCATATGCCAATAAGTAAAGTAACTTATTCCATTAAAAAGACTGGTTGGGGAAGCTCCTTTGATTATGCTGAATGGAATGGTCATAGTGGCAGTGGCGATTTATGGACAAAAACAATTAGCGGTGTAAAAGTTAATTTGGATTTAAGTGGTAAAGCTATTAATTTTGATGTTCCTGCAACATCTCCGGCTGGTGGAAATAAGACCGTTAATATGCGTAGTAATCCTATTGTTTTACACTTTAAAAATCGTGCATTTAAATTAGATGCTAATGGAAATATGGTTTATAAAGATGTCATTATTAGAATAAAAGAAATAACATTCATTGGAATAGATGAAGCTGCTACTGTAGAAGAAGTAATAAGATTCCATGGTTATTTCCAAATGGCAGCTGTTACCTATAGAACAAATATAGTTGCAAGCATTGAAATAGATGGAGCAGATGCAAGTGAAAAATATGTCTTCGATGTTGCTGACTTGGATGGTAGATTACCATGGACAACATTATCCACAGCTGAAAAGGTTAAATTTGTAGGTAAAAGTACGAGTGGAACATCAGGAGAATTCTCGTATGATGATGTTGTGTTACATCCTGCAACGAATTTAATTATTGCCAAATTAAAGTCTAATGGTGATTTTGATTCATATAAAGCAAAAGAGTGGATAGCAGGAACAGCTGAAGATAATCGTAGTGATTTAAATGGATTTGAAACAACAGGTTATGGAGAATCAGAATGGATTTGGGAAGCAAAATCATATACAACAACATTCTTCTTCGCTAGTCAACCAATTATTATTACAATTAATAAAGTTGATGCTGATAATAATAATTCTTTATTATCAAATGTTAATTTAAGTTTATTGGAATGTAGTGAAACAGGTTGTGGAACAATTCATTCATGGGTAACTGATGGTACACCAAAGAAATTCTTTGTTACACCAGGTCATTATCAAGTCCAAGAAACTCCAGGAACTGGTACTGCAGGAATAAAGCCTAAAACATTTTCTATTGATATTACCGATGAAACTAATATCTATGTTGATGGGGTAAAAGTAAGCAGTGCTGATATTGTTTTATCAAATAGTCACAAACGAGCTATCATTCATCATTATTCTGATGGATCAACGACAAGAGTTCATGATGATCAAACAAGAGTTGTTAATTTAGATGGTACATATGTTGGAGCTGCTGTTCCAACAGAAGATTTATATAGTGCCTATGCTAATCAATATCAATGGAATGGTTCTCCTGCTGTTGTATCTGAATGTAATGGAAACACTTGTGAAGCTGATTTAATTGTTACTTATTACTATATACCAAATCCTAGTGGATTAATCGTTCATCATTATGAATGGGATGGTATTAATAATATGGGAACAGCGAATGTTGTTTGTACTGATCAAATAACAAGAGATATGCGTATAGGTGATCATTATACAACTAGTGCATGTCGCCCACCAATCGAGTATAAATTATATCGAGAACCAGATAATAAAGAAGGAACAATCAATTCAAGTACAACAACGGTAACATATTATTATATAAGAGTTGCTAAATTAACTATTAATCACTATGAATGGGATGGTGTTAACGGTACAGCAACTACAAGAAAATTGTGTAATTCAATAGAAGAGAATAAAGAATATGGATATCAATATACAAGTAGTCCTTGTGTTAGTGTACCTAGTGGATATCAATTAGTATCTACACCAACCAATGCAACTGGTACTTTAAGTAGTCCTGAAACAGTAGTTAATTATTACTATAATCGTGAAGGAACAGTTACGGTTTACCATTATACTTGGGATGGATTTAATAATTTAGAGACAACGGATATAGTTTGTCCAACACAACAAACTAGTTATGCTTTTGGGGCAACATATTCAACATCTCAATGCACACCACCTAGTGGTTATCGATTCTATAAGGTAGAAGAAGATAGAGAGAAAGCCGATGAACCTAGTGGTATCGTATCTAAGTTTGATACGGTTGTTAAATATTACTATATTCCAACAGGAACATTAACAGTTCATCATTATGAATGGGATATGACTAACAATCGAGGAACAACAAATAGAAAAGCTGATGATCAAGTAACTAATAATCTTGATTATGGAGAATCATATCAAACAAGTGCTAAGAATATAAATGGCTTTAGTTTATATAGTACAGCAGGTGATCCTGTTGGTGGTAAGATTAATAAAGCTAATACAGAAGTAATATATTACTATGCACCACTTGCAAACTTAGTTGTTCATCACTATTTAACGGGTGGAACAACACCATTATGTGATGATATAAATAGTACTTTAAATTATCATGATAATTATAATACTGAAGTATGTTCACAAATTTTAGATACTTATAAGTTTGATAGGGTTACATCAACTGGACAAAATAGTGTAATTAATAATCAAATTGTTACTGGTTCTATTGAAGATTTAACAACAACAGTTACATATTATTATTCATTAAAACCAGCCAATGTAATTATTCATCATTATAAATGGGATGTTGAAAACAATGTCGGTACAACTAATCAGCTATGTAATGATGAAACTCTTAATGGAACTTATACGGGAACATATAGTACAAGTAAATGTACGAACTTAAATGACAATTCATATAAATTTATGAAAGTTGAGTCAACTGATCCTGATACTAGTATTGCTGGTGATACAACAAATGGTACGTATAATAAAGATAGTATTGTTATTACATATTATTATGATTATAAACCAGCAAGAGTAATAACCCATCATTATATAACCGGAACAATTACGAAAGTAGCTCCTGATGAAACAGTTAATACAACATATAATGTTCCTTATGAAACAACTTATAAAACTAGTGATAAACTAAATGAAAGTTATCGTGATTGGTATGAATATATAGATTCTCATGATGGAGATAATGTAAGTGGTACCGTTAATAAAGATGAAATGGTTGTTAACTATTATTATGATCGTATGAAGGGTACTGTTACCGTTCATCATTATATAAAAGGAACAACAACTAAATTAGCGGAAGATGACGTTTATAATTTACGTTATCATGATCACTATGAAACAAGTAGAAAAGAATCTAGTGAATTAAATAATCCTAATTATCAATTTGAAAGTGTTACTGGTGATGATCCAGAAGGAAATGTTAATAAACCTCAAATAGAAGTTACTTATTACTATAATGCTATTCCTTCTAAATTAATTGTTCATCATTATAAGGTAGGTACTACTGAGAAGATATGTGATGATATCGTTGATAATCGAATTTATAATGAAACATATGAAACACATGCTTGCGCTAATTTACCTGACACTCATCATGAATTTAAGAGTGTCGTAAGTAATGGTAATAGTACGATTAATGGAGAAACTGTAACAGGTACATTTAATCAAGATGAAATAACGATTACATATTATTATGGGCTTAAAGATGCTAGAGTTGTAACTCATCATTATGAAGTTGGAACAACGAATACTGTTCATGATGATGTAGTAGAGAATAAGAAACATTTAGATCCTTATACAACAACATTCCTTGATTCTAATAACTTAGATAATAATCATCGAGGATGGTACTATTACATTAATCAAACATCAGGTGATCAACCAAATGGTGTTATTGAAAAAGATTTAATTGAAGTAATTTATTACTATGATAAGAAACCAGCTACTTTAACAGTTCATCATTATATTGAAGGAACTGATACTAAACTTCATGAGGATGAAGTAACTGAATATAAATATCATGATCCTTATGAAACACATTATATTGATTCTAGTGAATTATCAGATACAGATTATGTATTTAAGAATACTAGTGGTGATCCACCAGCTGGTCAAATCAATGCTGATAATGTCGATGTAATATACTATTATTCATTAAAACCAGCTAATGTTATTGTTCACTATTATATTGAAGGAACTGAAACAAAGTTATGTGAAGATATTAATAGTAGTAAACATTATAAAGATGAATATCATAGTAGTGCATGTGAAGATTTAAATGATCATGCTTATAAGTTTAAAGAAGTAGTTACTGATGATAGTAATAGTGTAATAAATGATAGTGAAGTATCTGGAACAGTTACAAAGGATACAACAACCATTACTTATTACTATGAACTTAAACCAGCTAATGTTATTGTTCATCATTATATAGAGGGAACAACAACACCATTATGTGAAGATGTAACTATTAATAAATTATATAAAGATCAATATGAAGTATCAGCTTGTACAAACTTATTGGATAATGATTATATGTATAAAGAAGTTATAGTAGATGATCCTAATATTACAAAGAATGGATCTAACGTAACGGGTACAATTAATCAAGATACCGTTAATGTTATATATTATTATGAACTTAAACCAGCTAATTTAACAGTTCATCATTATATTGATGGAACAACTACTAAATTATGTGATGATGTTAATATCGTTCATAAATTAAAAGATGATTATGATGTTAATTTATGTACTAATTTATCTGATCCTGCTTATAAATTTAAAAATGTAGTTAGTACAGATATTAATAGTACAATTGAAGGTAGTAAAGTTACTGGTAAAGTATCTAATAACTTTGAAGTTACTTATTACTATGATTTAAAATCAAGTCAAATTAAAGTTCATCATTTAGAACTAGATACAAATAAGAAATTAGCAGAAGATGTTATGTATAGTGGTTTAGTTTATGATGAAGTAACAATTAAAGATGTTGATATTGAAGGATATAGATTAGTTCAAAAACCTGAAAATGAAAAAGTTCAATTTACTATTGAAGAACAAGAATTTGTTTACTATTACGTAAAACTTAGATTTGATATTGAGGTTGAAGTAATAGATGGTGGTGGAGAGATTACTGGAGAAGAACCAATCTATTATGGTGATGATTCAACCCCTGATCATATTGTTATTACGCCATTCCCAGAATGGGAGATAGGTAAGATATTGATTGATGGCGAAGAAATCGAAGTAACTAATAAAGATAAAATGGTTATTGAAAACTTTAAGGATGTTAAAGAAAATCATAAGATTCAAGTAATCTTTATAGAAAGACCAATTGAAGTTCCAATAACTGGTTCTAAAGCTAAACTTATTATTGCGGGTATTATTGTTTCAATAACATTAATACTTGGTTTGGTTAAATTTAAATTCTTTAAGAAAAAAGAAATTTAAAAGATAACAACATCATTTCGATGTTGTTTTTCTTTTAATTTATGTTAAAATAAAAATGAAATGTGGTGATAATATGCAAAATTATATATTTCGGCATCATAATTTCATAATAGTAGAAAACATTTAATTAAAAAGGAGGATTATTATGAAATTAATGAATGTTAGGGGTACTTTTGACTATATGCCAAAAGATATGATGATAAGAAATAAAATTACGGATACATTACGTAAAAATTTTGAAAAATATGGTTATTTACCAATTGAAACACCAATCTTAAATTATTATGACTTATTAAGTTATAAATATGATGATGGGGCAGAAATATTAAATGAAATATATAAATTAACTGATCAAGGAGATAGAAACTTAGGGTTAAGATATGACTTAACTGTTCCTTTCTGTAAGGTTGTAGGTTTAAATAAAGACCTTCAAATGCCATTTAGAAGATATGAAATAGGAAGAGTATTTAGAAATGGTCCTGTTAAACTAGGAAGAACTAGAGAATTCTATCAATGCGATGTTGATGTTGTAGGTATTGATAATCGATATATTGAAGCTGAACAAATGGTTATGGCTGTTAATACATATCGTGATTTAGGTATTGATATCTTTATTAAATACAATAATCGTAAATTAATGAGTGGATTAATAGAATTAGCCGGTATTCCTAGTGAGAAAACGGATAGCGTTATTGGAATTATTGATAAACTAGAAAAAGTTAGTCGTAAAGATCTTACTGATATGCTTAAAGATAATGGTATTACTGATGAGGTTATAAAGAAACTATTTAAGTTATTTGAAAAGAGTTTTGATGAATACAAAAAATTGATTGATGAAAATGAACTAATCAAGGAAGGTATTTTAGAACTTGAAGAAATTAATAATTATCTAAAGGAATTAAATATTATTGATAAATGTGAGTTTACGCCAACACTTGCTAGAGGATTATCTATTTATACAGGAATTGTGTTTGAATTTTATGATAAAGAAAAAAGGATATCTTCAGCTATTGGTGGTGGAGGAAGATATGATAAGATAATTACTAATTTCATGGATAATGGACAAAGTTATCCTGCTGTAGGACTTTCTTTTGGTCTTGAACCAATATTTGTAATCTTAAAACAAAAAATAAAAAAGACAAGATTAATCGATATTTATATGGTTCCACTAGATACAAATGTAGACACTTTAAAATTAGCAACAATTTTAAGAGAAAAGGATATCGTGTACTAATTGAAATGAATAAGAAAAAAGTTGGTAAATGTTTTGAATATGCAGAAAAGAATAATATTAAATATGTGATGATTCTTGGTGAAAATGAAGTTAATAGTGGTAGTTATAAAATAAAAGATATGGAAGAGAAAGTGGAATATTCATATAACTTAGAGGAATTAATAAGTTATTTAGAAAAATAATGCTTATGATTATGACTCATCTTTTTAGATGGGTCTTTTATTTTTTAATAAAATGTAGTAAAATGTATATATAAGTATAAGGAGTTGATAACGTGATTGTAAAAGGAATAATTAAGGATGTATTTCCTAGTATTTGGCCACTAGTTTTATTTGTTTCAGTGGTACTTATTACCTTAAGAGTATTCTACATTTTTAAAGGAAGCAGAAAAGTTGTTATTTATAAGGAAATATTAGGACTTGTGTTTGTTATTTATATTCTTTGCTTGTATCATGTATTAACGTATCAAAATACGGGTTATGCGGGTGTTAATTTTACGCCGTTTAAAGAAATGTTTAGGTATGCTTTTGGAAGTCAAAAGTTTATTAAGAATATTATTGGCAATATTGTTTTGTTTATCCCATTTGGATTCTTTACATCATATTATTTAAATCAAAAGAAGGTGCTTGTTCCAACCTTTATTACTTTGGTGGTATCACTTTGTGCAGAAGCTATTCAATATCATATTGGTAGAGTATTTGATGTCGATGATATTATTTTAAATGTTTTTGGAGGTTTTTTAGGATACTTAATTTTCATTGGTTTTAGTGCCATTAGAAGTAAACTTCCAAAATTTATGAGAAGTGATGGATTTTTAAACT
>JAEEGK010017835.1_pt1 | contig 15424 bp, 12 predicted proteins | sample 8958771 | NCBI WGS metagenome assembly JAEEGK01 (sample SAMN16246547, study PRJNA631951) | gut metagenome | biome: gut microbiome; feature: rumen; material: SC-attached | host: Bos | place: Iran: Karaj | collected 2018-10 | reverse complement strand
CATTAAATACATCGCTATATTCTAATGATTCAGGAATAGTTATTTTTAATAACTTTTCACCGCTAAATCTCTTATTAGAGAAGAGATGAATGGATGTTAATAACAAATATAGACCAGCGACCACTACTGCAAATATCGCGGCTAAAGCAACATAACCTAAGCCACAGATTAAGCCACTAGCGATACCAGCGAATAAAAGAAGCAATTCTTCCGCTTTAGCGTTTTGGCTTCTAAATCTAATTAAGCCTAAGGCTACTGCAATTGTGGCAATTCTTACTGCCCCTGAAGATGTATTATCTAAAAAGATAGAAACCATAGAGACAACTGCAGCAACGATCATTGGCATAATCGCGGAAGTAATAAAGAAACTTTTAGTGCCTCTTAACTTTAAAGAGACTAAGAAAGTGAAAACACAGCTAATAAGGAAAGCAATCGCAATAATGATTAAAGCGATAACTACTTTATCCATCTTTTCACCTAATAGATTAAACAGTGAGTTCATGTGATTTCTTCCTTTCGTTAATAATATTGTTAATATTCATAATCTTTGTGTAAGCGGTACCAACTTTAGAGAAGGTAGTTTTATATATCTTTCCTTTGGAAAGAATATTAGCTAACCATAAAGGCATTTCTTGTTGTACTTTGATTTCTAAAATAGCTTCTCCAGGATTTAATAAAGGAGTGCCATCCATAGAGGTATGTAAATTAAGATCATAAGCTCTATATCGAGGATTTTCATCGATTGTTAAACGAATATCTCCAATGATTTCTTTATATGATGTACGGTCATAGGCAATCATGATTTTAGGTTCTAAAGTTTGATAGAGGTTTCTAAAATAAACCATCTCTTTAGCGATTTGACCTTCACTTATATCGTCTAGTTCGTAATTTAAGAATCTAGAGACTTCCTGTTCTGAAGTTTCGACACGTCTTTTATAAACAACACCTTCACATTTTCTTTTGATTTCTAAATATGCGGGCTTACCGTTTTTAATAAGACCATAACTTCTTAAACGGATCTTCTCCTTATAAGAGGGTTTTTCAATGGACCTTCTTATAAGGCGATAATCAGGAGTGTCGTAATAAATGGAGGCAATTGATGTCTTGCCGTATTGGTCTATAACCATATGGTCTTTTAAAGCATCCTTAAGGAATACTAGCTGTTCCTTAGTAAGGATGAACTTCATTTCATAACGTTTCATCACAGTAATAACTTCCATATATTTGACCCCCTTTCCGTTATGACAAAAGAGATATGAAAGAATTTATAAAGTACCTCTATTGTCAGTTCCATATTAAAAAAACAAACTTAAACGAAGTTAAAATCAAAAATCTTTTTCGCTAGTTTGTTTTTTTAAAAAGAAATATTGAAGTAAATTTTACCGTCTTTAATAGAAGCGTTAATCTTGCCTTTATGTAGTTCTACAATCTCTTTAGCGATACTTAAACCAATACCAGAGCCTTCCTTTTTGCTATTTCTTGGGCTACGGTAGAATCTTTCGAAGAGTTGATTAACATCCACTTCTTTATCATCTGTATCGTTAGAGAATAAGATTTCTAATTTGTTTTTATTAGTCTTTTTAAGATTGAAAATAATTTCACCTTCAGGGGTTGTATATTTAAGCGCGTTATCTAAGAAGATATAGAATAATTCATTAATTAAATATTTATTCGCGCGCACTTCAATATCTTCATCAATGTCACTTTTAAATTTAAACCCTGATTTTTCATATGTTGGTAAGAAAGCATCCACGGATTCTTTCGCTAATTGGGAAATAGAGAAAACACTAAATGGATAGTTTTGTAAATTAGCCTCATCAAGTTTAGAAAGAGTCACTAACTGATTAGTCATCATGGTTAATCTTCTTACTTGATCCGCGATAGAATCAGTCCATTCATTTTCACCATGGTCCATCTTAAGGATTTCTACATCAGTATTAATAATAGTTAAAGGTGTTTTAAGCTCATGAGATGCATTAGTGATAAAGGCTTTTTGTTTACGATATGATTCTTCACTAGTTCTAAAGACAAAGTGGGAAGAAACAATAATAAGCGCAGCGATAATAGAATAACTAACTAAAGCGATAATAATAGAAGTCGCTAACCAGTTATTTAAATAGTTTCTACTTTCAGTAGTATCCACGAACACTACATATGTCGCGGTAAATGGTACTTCTTCATCCACAAGCTCGTAATCCATTCTAAAACCAGTATTATTCCATGAACCAGAATAGTAGCGTTGTTTCGCCGTATCAGTTTTAGTGTCTACCTTATAGGAATAGTTACCAATTTTACCTTTTATTTTCTTGCTCGCTAAGACATCAATAGCCATTTGTTGATCGGCTTCTTTATCTGTGGAAATCATATGGAAATAGGTATATTCCACAGAACCATCAGTATTAAAAACAGTAATAAAATATTGACCACGTGGATCGTCTTTGCTTGGATCAGACACTGTGAAATGGAATTCACTTGGCTTTTCTGGTGGTTCTTGTCCTTGACCTTCTCCACCTTGTTGTCCTGGTTGTCCAGGTTGCCCTGGTTGACCACCCCAACCACCTTGGCCTTGGCCTTGAGTTGTATAATCAAAAGAGTTTTGTTTCACTAATGATTCACGTTCTCTTTCTTCAACTTGATCTAAAAGAGTATCGGTATCGCGTTCCGCTTTAACATAGTTAGATATATTAATGGCCGCGATAGTCGCGGCTAAAACTAAGAAAATGGAAAATAACGCGCTTAATATAAAGCGGAGCCTTAATTTCTTAATCATTTTGATACTCCAAATAGTAGCCTTGATAACGAATTGATTTAATCTTCACATTAGATTTAATCTTTTCGATTTTCTTTCTTAAATAAGAAATAAAGACCCAAACATTTTCACTTGTGGAATATGATTCAATATCCCAAGCATTTTTAGAAATGGTTTCTAAAGAAACAACATTACCTTTAGCTTTCATTAATAAGGTCATGATTTGCATTTCTTTATTCATTAATGTGACTTTATCATCTTTCGTGGATAACACTAGTGTATTGATATCAAGTTCTAAATCTCCAAAGGAAAGTGTTTCCACTTCATCATAAGCGGGTTTACGACGGAGTAACGCTCTGATACGAGCGAGTAATTCATCCACCACAAATGGTTTTGGTAAATAATCATCTGCCCCTAAATCTAGACCAGTAATCTTATCTTCAGTTGTGCTTTTTGCAGTCAGCATAATGATAGGAGTATTAATCTTTTTACTTCTTGCTCTTTTAAGCACTTCTAAACCATTAACTTTAGGTAACATGATGTCTAAGATAATGACATCGTATTTATATTGATCAAGGAAGATTAAAGCTTCTTCACCATCAAAAGCACTGTCGACCACAAATGAGTTTCTCTTGAGGACAGTAGAGAGTGCTTTATTGAGTTGTAAAGAATCTTCCACTAAAAGTAATTTCATACTTAAACAATGAATATATAACCTTAAATAAACCTTAAATGGCCCATTTTAGAAGAGAGCGGATATGATTTTGAGGACAGAACAGATACTCTTCTTAATACCTCTAAATCTGTAGTTTTGAGGAACACGTTTGCTCTTTTTAATCATTTCTTCAAAGTCTTCTGCGATTTCATTCATGCAATTACATTTATAAAGTATCGCGCCACACTCAAAGTGATGCACAAGGCTTCTAAAATCGAAATTAATCGTGCCCACAAAGCCTAATTCGTTATCCGCTAAAACGGTCTTCATATGATTAAATCCAGGGGTATAGGTATAGATTTTAACACCAGCATCTAATAAGAACTTAAAGTTAGATTTAGCCATCCAATAAGCAAGTCTCTTATCAGGAATACCTGGCACAATAAGATTTACTTCTACACCTCTAAGAGCGGCATTTCTCATCGCATCTAATAAACTATAAGTTGGAATCAAATATGGTGTGGAAATATATACTTTCTCTTTTGCGTAGTTAAGAATATTGATATATGTTTGTTCACCAATAAGAGCGTTATCAATACCACCAGGACCATCACCAAATGGCATCACATAGCCTTCATCTTCATATTCTGGATAGTCATAATCTAGATATTTATTAAAGTTACTAACCCAACCACAACATAAATTGAAGTTTTGAAGGAAGATAACTAATAAGTTATTAATTGCACTACCTTCAATCTTCACCATCGTATCTTTCCAATAACCAAATCTTTTAATTTCATTAGCGTATTCATCAGCGAGGTTCATACCACCAGTAAAGGCCATCTTATGGTCAATGATGACAATCTTTCTATGATCACGGTTGTTATAAACACCAGAAAGGATTGGTCTAAATGGATGGAACTTATAACATTGAATGCCATATTGTTTTAAGATTTTTGGTGTTTTTGGGGAGATAGTGCCACTACAACCCATATCATCATAAACAATACGTACATCAACACCGTCTTTCGCCTTTTGGATTAAAATCTCCTTCACAGCGTCCCATTCTTTACCATCAGTAATGATAAAAAATTCCATGAAGATAAATTCTTCTGCTTGCTTTAATGATTCAATTAATTCTGGGAAGAACTCTTCACCAGATTTATAGTAAGTGACTCTATTACCTTTATGAGCGCCTAGTTTGGTCACGCTTTTAACATATTTAAAGGTACCATATGCCCTATCTAGTTCTTCACCAACTTGTGATATCTCGTTTTTGCTAAGCTTGAAATATGAACGATAGGCGTTAACAGTGGCACCGACGATAAGCTTGTCTCTTTTGTTTAAACCATGATTACCAAAGATTAAGAAAATCATAGATGTGAAGAATGGTAATAGAAGCATGCCCACAATCCAAGGAATCTTAAATTCTGGATCTTCTGGTTTATTAACAATTCTAAAGAAGATTAAAACCGCGATAATAAAGACGATAAATCTCAAAAGCAAATAAACAAGCATGATAACAAGTTGAACTTTTTCGTTTGTTTCGCCAAGAAGGATTTCTAAGTAATTCTCAAGGAAGAACTGAATAAAAATAAAGACCGCTAGTTCTAATAAAAGTATGATTAGAACAATGAAATAGCCAGAAAATAGGTTTCGAAAAAACTTCTTCATATTTCGTCCTCCCTGAATGATTGTTAGTTATATATTAGCACGTATTGTGCTATTTTTCATTCTTATCTATTGCATTACTTTGTAAAAGGTCTATGATACTCACTTGTATGATTGCCACGATTGTCATTAGCGTTATTACATTTCTAGGAATCACATTATCCACTCTATTCTTCCCAAGAATTAAGTTAGGGAAGATTACTTTAGATACATATTGGATTGTCGCTATTATTGGAGCACTTATCTTAGTCATTGCGCAGTTATGTCCAATTGGAGAAATTAAAAACTCTTGGACAAGTAGCGCTGCTATTAATCCACTGAAGATATTAGTCTTGTTCTTCTCTATGACTATACTCTCCATCTTCCTAGATGAAGTTGGTCTATTTAAATATTTGGCTTCATTAGCGGTTTCTAAAGCTAAGAATAGCCAATTAACTTTATTCTTTGCCTTATATTTCTTAGTCTCTTTCTTAACAGTATTCACATCTAACGATATTGTGATACTAACTTTCACTCCATTTATTTGTTTCTTCTGTAAGAGAACTAAGATTTCACCTTTGCCATTTTTAATCGCAGAATTTACCGCGGCTAATACATGGTCAATGATGTTTATTATTGGTAACCCCACAAATATCTATTTAGCCACAAGCGCAAATATTAACTTTATTGATTACTTTAAAGTGATGGCCATACCAACCTTATGTGCGGGTTTTATTGAACTATTGTTAATTCGTTTCTTATTTTATAAGCAACTTAAACAACCACTTAACTGTGAAGACTGTTCAGTGGTACATATTGAAAGTAAATTAGATCTTATTATTGGTGTAGCCCATTTAGGAGCTTGTTTAATATTCTTAATTATTTCCCCATATATTGGTTTAGATATGTGGCTCATCTCATTAATATGCGCTACTTCATTATTAGTGTTTATTATCATCACTAGATTAATTAGAAAATCTGGATGGCATTTCTTAACCAATTCCTTAAAAAGATTACCTTATCAATTAATCCCATTTGTTTTATCAATGTCGATTGTGGTTATCGCTCTCCACTATCAAGGAATTGCTGGTAAAATTGGTGAATTATTGATGCCCGTCTCGCCTATTTTAGGATATGGTGCTTCTTCATTTATCGGGGCGAATTTACTTAATAATATCCCGATGTCGATCTTATTTGCGGATATCCCAGTGGGTTTAGAAAGCGTTTCTTATTATCAAGCAATATACGCGACTATCATTGGTAGTAATATCGGTGCGTTCTTAACACCTGTTGGCGCTCTTGCGGGTATCATGTTTGAAAACCTTTTAACCAAATACGATGTTAAATATACTTTTAAACAATTTGTAAAATACGGAGTGATTATCTCCGTCCCTGTAATCGCTACTGCATTAGCGGTTTATTTATCGTTCTTTAAGCTTCGTAGCTTCTAAAGCGTTTAAACATATAGAAAGGCACCATTAACATAGCTACCGCTGTGATAAGTGGGAAGTAGTTATTTATTAATCCCATAAATGGAATGCCTTGATACTTAAGTATCACTTTATATAAAAATTCTTCGATAATAACAGCGTCCGCTAGAGCGGAAACAAAGATCATTTCTTTAATGCCGATGACCACTAAGTCATCTTTTTGTAAGGCGCCTTTTAAATTGATGATTGATAAAACAAACATCAAAATCACAAAGGCAATAAATATATAAGCAAATATACCTTTGAAGTTGTTCTTACTCGCTGTATCAATGCCACCTACTTTAAGTACGGCAAATAATAGGAAGAGAACACCAAAGGCTAACGCTAATATCATCATGAAGAAATATGTTCTCTTTTTCTCGCTTCTTGTACCATTCATCTTATGCCAGAACAAGAACTTACAAATGCAAACAATAAGTGTAGAAATAGAGGCCACTATTAAAATCATTGAGGTAGAAATAATGCCTAGACCTAATTTATAAAGGAAAGACACTAAAGAGATGATTGCCATCAATAAGGCCATCTTCTTAGGCGTTAATTTGAGTTTATTGTTCTTCTTTGCTTTAGTCATAATCACGTTGAATTTTATCAAAAGCAGTATCTAATATAAGTTCTTTTCTAAGTTTCAAAATCTTTTTAAGGAAATCTTTTTGCAAATCGCTTAATTGATCGACCGAGTCAATTAAGTCATTGATGCTGTTTAGATTAATCCTTGGAACAATCCTCTTAACAGCTTCATTACAACCATCGTAATTTAAAGAGGTAATAATACTATAGTAGTTTCCACGTCTTCCATTAATCAAGATGGCCGACGTAGGCATATCAAATACTCTAGCATTCATTTCTGCCTTAGAGGATAGGACCCTTTTTATTAGTTCATCATCTATTTGTGGAAACAACGCAGAGCCACAATCGTAGATAGGCGCTATTTTAATCTCATCAGTTTCTTGATTGTACAGGAAACCCCAGTTGCCGTTATGTCTGTCCCAATTGCCAATAAAAGCATCAATTACAAACATATTCCAGAAATGTTTTTCCAAATCTTTAGGATTAATCACATTCTGATTCTTAATTGTGCTTAAAATGTCTGATAATTCAGTCCCGTATCCGTTAGAGTCCGAATCAATTATTTGATTCTTTACAGAGGCAAAATCGACAATCATTGTGTTTGAAGTGGTAAAATCTTTGCAAGCAACAACAACTCTAGTTTTACCATGATACGCATATTGTCCAAGCAAAGTTTCTTGAGCTTCAACACCAAGCATATTAAAGATGTGGCAGCCAAGATATTCTGATGTACAACTGTTTGTATACGATAAATTAGGATTTTTGAGTGCGTGCATAGGAAGCTTAAGCATATATAAATCGCCATTATAAACAACAGAAAGTTTGCTTCCATTTGCGCCACCATAGGCTTTTTTCTTAGTTGGTAAATTTGTAAAATCAATCATTTTCACACCTCCTAAAAGTATCTCGCACGCAATCTGTCCGCTTGTTCTTTTGAAATTAAGTGTTCTACTTCCGCAACATTAATGGAACTATTTAATTGATCGCTATAACAGTCAACTAAAGTACTATCTTTTCGAATAGCCTTCCTGTAATCAGAAATCGAATCCAATAAAAAGTCAGGTAATAACGTTTTAGATTCCTCTCTTTCTAAAGAAAGCAAAAACTCAATTGATACATTTAAAGATTTTGAAATTGCCAAGAGTGTCTTTCCTGAACACTCTAAAATCTCAGCCTTTCCAGAAGCAATATCTGTCAAGGTTGTTTTTGGTATTCCACTATTAGAGGAAAGGTTATAAACTGTTGTTTTTTTATCGGCAAGCAAATCTAAAAATGTCATGCTTAGATTATATCGGTTAACCGACATTTTTTCAATAGTATATTACTTATATTGAGAAGAATATAACTCGTAATAGAAACCTTTTTGTTTCATTAAGTCAATATGTGTTCCAGTTTCCACTATTTTGCCATCTCTCATGACAATAATGATATCGGCTTTTTCGATCGTCGATAGTCTATGAGCGATAACAATAGATGTTTTCTCTTTCATCATCAAATCAAAAGCGTCTGTAATGAGCTTCTCACTACGTGTATCAATATTAGAGGTTGCTTCATCTAAAATAACTAGTTCTGGATTAAGGAGCATGATTCTAGCAATAGCAATCATTTGTCTTTGGCCTTCAGATAAACCATGCTTATTACTAACTTCAGTTAAATAACCATTTGGTAAGGTATTAATAAAGATATCAGCGTGAGCTTTCTTTGCCGCTTCTCTCACTTCTTTTTGTGTGGCGTCTTTTTTAAAGTAACGAATATTATCTAAAATTGTACCTTTAAAAATCCAGGTATCTTGAAGAACCATACCCACTTTATTTCTTAATGATTCTTTTCTGATTTCTTCATATGGTTTTTTGTTAATTAAGATAGAACCACTATTAGGATCATAGAATCTCATCAATAAATTAATTAAGGTAGTTTTACCTGCGCCTGTAGGACCAACGATAGCGACTTTTTGACCTTTAGAAATCTTTAAACTAAAGTTTTTAATTAATGATTTATTTTCATCATAAGAGAAAGACATTTTCTTAAATTCAATGCTCTTAATCTCTTTAATTTCATCTTTGCCTTTATCTTCATCATCAACGATATTCAAGAAATCATTAATACGTTTAAATGATGCTTTAGCGTTTTCAAATTCGGCGACCACATTACTCACTTCATTGAATGGTTTTGAGTATTGATTTGTGTAACTTAAGAAGCTGGATAAACGACCAATAGACATGACTGCCGCAACGCTTAAAAGTGCGTCATTATTAGTAAGCATAATGACTCCAATAACGCCTATAACAACGTAAATAATGTTATTAACTAAACGAGTTGAAGGATTAACCCAAGAAGCAGAAAACTGCGCAATTCTCCCTTCTTTTTGTAGTTTTTGGTTAATTTCATTGAATTTAGCAATAGATGTTTCTTCATAGTTAAGAGATTGCACGATATCGATATTATTGAGTGTTTCTAAGCTACTAGCGTTCAATGAAGCTTGTAGTTCTGATTGCTTCTTGTAGTGGTTATAAGAGAACTTAGAAACGATTCTCGCCATTAACATTGATAACGGTGTTAAAACGATAACAACTAGAGCGAGGATCCAGTTAACTAAAAGCATTAAGACAATGGTAATGATAATAGTTAAAATACCTTGCATTAAAGTTTTAAATACCGCGAACATACCAGCGGCAAAGTTTTCCATATCTCTGATTTCAAGTTGGACGATATCACCATGTCTCTTCATATCAAAATCTTTAATGGAAATAGAATTGATTTTACGGTAAACATCATCTCTAGCTTGCTTAATAACTTTTTGCGAAACGTTCATCACGACGACTTCAAATAGGTAACCAAATACCACACCGATAACCACTAAGCCTAGAGCAACAAAGATATAAATATTAAAGGCGTTTTGATTGTTATCCTTAGAAGCATCAAGCGCTCTACCTAATAAGAATGGTTGAGCAATTTGGGCCACCACAAATAGCAAAGCGAAAAGAAGGGCGAGCATTAACTGACCGCGTTTAGCTTTTAAATATGCGAAAAGTCTATTCTTTGCGTTCATACTTACCTTTCTTAATTTGTGTTTGATAAATCTCTTTATAGATTGGGCAGTCTTTTAATAAGTCATTATGTTTACCTAAACCAACGACCTTACCACCTTCTAAGACTAAGATATAATCAGCGTTTTGAATTGTCGCCACTCTTTGGGAGACAATGACTTTAGTCATATCATCATAAGAATTAATGACTTCTCTAACGCGTTTATCAGTTAATAAATCTAAAGCACTAGTGGCGTCATCTAAGATTAATAAATGTGGTTTTCTTACTAACGCTCGACCAATACATAATCTTTGTCTTTGACCACCAGAAAAGTTACTTCCACCTTCGTTAACTTCGTGATTTATACCATCTTCATATTTAGAGACAAATTCATAGGCTTGAGCGTCTTTTAAAGCTTGAATGATATCTTTATCAGTGGCATATGGATTACTCATTAAATAGTTAGACTTAATTGTGCCTTTAAATAAGGAAGATTTTTGATTAACTAAGCCAATATCATTTCTTAATGTCTTTAGTGGATAACTCTTAATAGGTTTACCACGATAGAAGATTTCACCCTTATTCGCATCATAAAATCTTTCAATTAAGTTAATGACTGTGGTTTTACCACTACCGGTACCACCGATAATGCCAAATGTTTCACCTTTTCTGATTTCAAAATCTAAATCTTTAAGGAAATAACCTTTATTATCATTAAAAGTGAACGACACGTGATTGAATTTGATAATTGGTGCAGAAAGATTTACAGATATGGTCTTACCGCCTTTAATCGCTGGTTCAATAGATAAAATGGAATCAATTCTCTTAGAGGAAACATTAGCTTTAACTAGTTCAATAACCACCATTGAGAACTGTGTGACCACGAAGAAGATTTGTGATAAATATGCCATCTCAGCGATAATCGTTGAGGCAATTAAAGTGTTATCCGCACTAAATAAAGCATTCTTTAATAAAAGAATAATGACAATTAAAACAATTGATGTTATAGCGAACGTTAATGGATTAATTAAGGAGTTAATGCGATTAACTTTAATGGCCTTATCTTGATACGCATTAGTTTTAACCGCGAATTCTTGATCTTCAGCATCTTGTTGATTAGAGGCTCTAACCACTCTTGCACCATCAGTGGTTTCACTAGTCTTATTACTTAATTCATCTAAATCATTTTGAATATCAACATAACCTTTAGATGATTTTCTAAGTACTAGATAGTTCACTAAGAAGATCATTGGTACAATCGCTAAGAAAGCTAAACCCACTCTCCAATCAAGAACAAAGGACATAATTAATGAACCTAATAAAATGAATGGAGCGCGTACCGCTAATCTAACAAATAAAAGAACACCATGTTGTAATTGATAAGTATCACTATTTAAAACGGTTAATAGTTTACCTTGACCAACTTCTTCTCTTTCCTTTTTAGAAAGCATTAACATCTTAGTGTATAAAGCTTCTCTAATTTCTGTACCAACATTAACGGAACTACAAGCGGCAATATATTGGCTAAACATGGTAATGACATAACCAATCACACCCATTAATAAAATAATTAATCCACCCATCAAAGCGTCGTTTAAACTTGTACCTGATGGATTAAATATTCTAATGAAACTAGCCAAGCTAGAAGAAATCTTATTTGGTATTAAGGTAGGATCACCATATTGGTTTAAATCAATGATGGCTTTCATAAATAAAGGGATTAACAAATCAAAAAATGCCTCAATGGCTTTTAAGAATGGCCCTAAAGCAATACTAATAATATGATGCTTATATGAATCCCTAACTTTATTTATCATTGTTAATATCATAGCAAAGAATGCTAGATATTAAAATATTATAATATTAAAAACATGAGCGAAATAGTTGAGTGTCATTCAACTTTTGTTATATACTTTTGCCATGAAATTCGGATTATTAGTTAAAAAAATCAGACAAAGATTCCACATGACTCAATCAGAATTAGCAGCGTCTTTAGGCTACGCTAATAAGACAATGATTAGCAAAATTGAAAAAGGCGAAAGCCAGATGAGTTATGACAAAATCGTTCTTTTCGCTGAAAAGTACGCTTTGAATGTTAATGAATTATTCTTTGATATTAACGAAGAACCATCGTTTGAAATTCGTGATAAGAAAATCTTAACTATCCAAGATGTTTCTTGCTATGGTCAATGTTCTGTCACAGTGGCCTTACCTATTTTAAGTGCCTGTGGCTATGAAACCGCGATTTTACCAACTTCTATCCTTTCCACTCATACTTCTGGATTCAAAAACTTCCAGTTTAAGGATATGGATTTAGAACTAGCGAGATTCTTAAATCATTGGAACAATGAAGGATTAAAATTCGATGCTATTTACACTGGTTATTTAGGCAGTATCTCTTTAGTGGACTTCACTATTGCGGCGATTAAGCAGTGCAAGAAAGAAAACGCTTTAGTGTTTATTGATCCTGCTATGGGGGATAATGGTAAACTCTATCCAACTTTCGATACAGATTACGCGATTAAAATGCGTGAACTAATTAAGGATGCAGATATAATCTTACCTAATATCACTGAAGCTTGCTTCATGACTGGTGTTCAATATCAAGATAAATACGATCAAGCCTACGTTGAAGGTTTAATCAAAGAATTACGTAAATACACTAACGCGAAAATTATTGTAACCGATGTGAGTTTCAAGAAGAACACCACTGGTGTCTACATGTACTATGATGATACTTTCCATTACTACAAACACCATAAGATTGGTAATGGTTACCATGGTACAGGTGATATCTTCTCTTCCACATTTGTTGCAAGTTATATGAAGAATAAAGACTTATTCCTCTCTGTTAAAATTGCCGCTGATTACGTCTATCGATGTATTAATTACACCCAAAGTGATAAGACTCACTGGTATGGTGTAAAATTTGAACCATTATTAAATGGTTTAGTTAACAAACTAAATGACATCGAAAGGACAAATAGAAAAATGATTTATAAACATGTCGACGAAGCAGTTGGCAAAACTCCTTTAGTCGAACTTACAAACTACGAAAATATCTTAAAATTAAACGCTAGAATTATCGCTAAGGTTGAATACTTCAACCCAGCGGGTTCTGTCAAAGACAGAATCGCTAAAGCGATGATTGATAAAGCGGAAAAAGATGGCTTAATCAATAAGAACACCATCTTAATCGAACCAACAAGTGGTAATACCGGTATTGGTTTAGCGATGATCAGCGCCGCTCGTGGCTATCGCTTCATCGTGGTTATGCCAGATACCATGTCTATTGAAAGAAGAAACCTTCTTAAAGCCTATGGTGCAGAACTCGTTCTTACCGAAGGTAAATTAGGTATGAAAGGTGCAATCGCTAAGGCGGAAGAATTACATAAAGAATATCCAAATAGCATCATTCCTTCTCAATTCACAAACCCAGAAAATCCAAATATCCACTACTTAACAACTGGTCCAGAAATCTTTGAACAATTAAGTGGTCGAGTTGATATCTTCGTTGCTGGTGTTGGTACAGGTGGAACCATCTCTGGTGTTGGTAAATATTTAAAAGAACAAAATCCAGATATTAAGATTGTGGCAGTTGAACCAGAATCTTCACCAGTTCTTTCTAAAGGCACACCTGGTCCACATAAGATCCAAGGTATCGGTGCGGGCTTTGTTCCTCAAACACTTAACACTGATATCTATGATGAGATCATCACAGTTTCTAACGAAGATGCTTTCGCTACTGGTAGAGCATTAGCGAGAAACGAAGGCTTACTTGTTGGTATCTCTAGTGGCGCTGCTGTAAAAGCCGCTACAGTGTTAGCCCAACGTAAAGAAAATCAAAGTAAAACTATCGTGGTTCTATTACCAGATACTGGTGAAAGATACTTATCCACTGATATGTTTAAAGAAGAATAGAAACAATAAAAACAAAGGAGACGGGTATCAATTACGTCTCCTTTTTATTTGCCTTTTTTCGCCTTTTTTGATTTAATAATTTTGCCGGTTGTTATATTATTCACGACCTTTGTTGTCTGTGATCCGCCGGCTTTTTTTATTTGATTTTCTCACTCTTTTTTGTTTTAATAACCTTGCCGGGGCAATTATTATTCACGACCTTGACGTTGTCATGACTTGTCTGTGATCGACCGGCTTTTTTTATTTCCGGATACGTAATATCTACATCTATTTGTGTTTCCAACTTAAATGGGCTAAAACTAGACTTTTTGTCTCTTTCTTCCTTCTTAACTATATACATTGGCCTATCCCCACCAGTTTTTAGGGGATTTTTCTTTTTCCAATTTTTCTTTCCTCCAGATGTTTTAGAATGAGTCACACGATGAAAAATATATTTATTGCCTTCTTCATCGACTATATAGGCAGGATGTCCGTTTCTAAAATAAATTCTAAAGTGTCTTTTGAATGGTTGTTTAGTATTGTTCATAAAAAGCCTCCTACTTAATAAATAGGAGGCAAAATTGAAAAAATTCCTAAATTTTTGAAAATTTCTTTATTTTTATTCTCTACTTCTTGTATTATCAGCGATATTCCATTTAGCGATGATCCTCATCGCAATTAAGTGTGAAACAATAAGCACCACTAAAATGAAAGCGATTGCTAGTAAGGCTGTTGGCCAAGAGAAGATAACTGGATAAACTTGAGCGTTTGAAGAGGCTAATGATAATAAGATATGGATAGATAAAGCGCCTACTGGTAAACCAAATAAAGCGGAGAAGAATAACTGACCAATACTTTGTATTGTCCAGAAATTAGATATATCCATAACAGTAAAGCCAATAGCCCTTAAGACTGTTAATTGTCTTTGTTGTTCCATCAAAGCGTTTTGTGACATGATCGTTAAGATGATAAAAGCCATACCAAGAGAGAAGGCCACCATAATAGCGATCATCACATCCAGTGCATCAAAGATATTATGTAAGTCTTTAGATAATGACGAAGTAAAGACTGTTAATGATTGATTCTTATTCTCAGCAATATAATGCTGTAAGTCTGCTTCGCCAGTAACATTCATGATATAGCTAGTCACATAACTAACTTCTAATTTCTCCATCTCCTCTAATGAGAGATAAGTAATTGGATGGAAGTATTGATATGAAATATCACTCACATAGACGCGTTTATTATTAATTGATATATAATCACCTTTTTTAACATTAAGTTCGTCAGCGGTCGTTTTTGGTAATATTACACCCTTTTCTGGGACATAGATCTTGCCACGCCCACTGGAATTAGGAATATGAATTAATCTATCAACACTGCTGT
>JAEEGK010017834.1_pt1 | contig 15425 bp, 6 predicted proteins | sample 8958771 | NCBI WGS metagenome assembly JAEEGK01 (sample SAMN16246547, study PRJNA631951) | gut metagenome | biome: gut microbiome; feature: rumen; material: SC-attached | host: Bos | place: Iran: Karaj | collected 2018-10 | reverse complement strand
TCCGTACTCGCCACACCCGCAGAGGGCCTTTCGTGCCGCTTCACCAAGTACGACAAGAAGAAGTTCGGCATCCTGCCCGGCATCACGGATAAGGACTACTACACCAACTCCAACCACGTGCCTGTTTACTATCATTGCTCAGCTCTGAAGAAGGCACAGATTGAGGCTCCTTATCACGCTCTTGCAACAGGTGGTCACATCTTCTACGTTGAGATTGACGGCGACGCTACGCACAACCCCGAGGCTGTGATGAAGATTGTCGACCTGATGGACGAGTACAACATCGGTTACGGTTCTGTCAACCACACACGCAATCGCTGCCTCGACTGCGGCTACGAGAATGCTGACAAGAACTTCGAGACCTGCCCCAAGTGCGGCAGCACGAATGTAGACCGCCTGCAGCGCATCACAGGTTATCTGGTAGGTACCACCGACCGCTGGAATAAGGCTAAGCTTGCAGAATTGAACGATCGCGTTGTGCATGATTAAGGTACTTGATATTCTGCACGACACTACAGTAGACGGCCCGGGATTTAGAACGAGTTTCTATCTCTCGGGCTGTGCCCATAAATGTCCCGGTTGCCACAATCCCCAATCGTGGGATTTCAGTGGGGGGCGTGATATGACTGTGGATGAAATGCTGGAGGAGATAAAGGCGGATAAGTTTGCCGACGTCACCTTCTCCGGCGGTGATCCTCTCTACCAGGCTGAGGCTCTCCTGCCTCTGATGCAGCGCATCAAGGCTGAGACGGACAAGACGATATGGGTCTACACGGGTTTCACCTGGGAGAATCTTCCTCCCAAGGCAAAACCGTTGTTAGATTACATTGACGTGCTGGTGGACGGCCCCTTTGTGATGGCGCTGCGTGATGAGGATCTGCTCTTCAGGGGCAGCAGCAATCAGCGTCTCATCGATGTCACTCTTTCCCGTCAGAAGGGTTCTGTGGTGGAGTGGACTCGTGATTTCTGATGGCCACGCGGCGGATTTTGCCTGAAATGGTTTTCGGCAGTTCGTCCACAAACTCCACGATGCGCGGATATTTGTAGGGCGCCGTCTCGCGCTTGACGTGAGCCTGCAGTTCGGCGGCGAGTGCTTCGCGGCCGTCGTTGCTGGCGACGATGGGGCGGAACTCGGGCGTGACCACGACGGTGGCCTTCACCACCATGCCGCGTATCTCGTCCTTCTCGCCCGTGATGGCGCACTCGAGCACGGCTTCGTGGCTCATCAGGGCCGACTCCACCTCGAAGGGGTCGATGCGGTAGCCGCTCGACTTGATGACGTCGTCGGCGCGGGCCACAAACCAGAAGTATCCGTCTTCGTCATACCACACGATGTCGCCTGTATAGTAGATGCGGTTGTTGCGGGCTTTACGCGTGAGGCGCGGATTGCGGTAGTACTCTTTGAAGAGTCCCAACGGGAGCTCCCTGTAATACATAATGTTGCGCACGCGCGAGCGAAGGTTCTTACGTATGTTCTGCAAGAGCTCGCTGCCCTGACCGGTGACGGCGTTCAAAGACTGGCCCGTGCGGATGACCAGCCGTCCCTGCACGCCGGGTCCGACGGGATTGCCGTTGTCGTCGAGCACGTCGACCATGAACTGGGGATTGGGCAGTCCCATGCTGCCGGCTTTGGGTTTGGCGAAGGCGTAGTTGCCCAGCACGAGGGTGGTCTCCGTCTGGCCGTAGGCTTCGTAGATGGTGATGCCTGTCTTCTCCTTCCACTCTTTGAAGACGGAGGGGTGAAGGGCCTCGCCGGCCGTCGTGCAGTATTCGAGCGCAGAGAGATCCCAGCGGCTCAGGTCCTCGCGCACCATGAAGCGGTAGACCGTAGGCGGAGCGCAGAAGGAGGTGACTTTATACTGCGCCATCTTGTCCAGCAGCTTGGACGCCTCGAAGTGGCCGTCGAAGTCGTAGACGAAGACGGTGGCGCCGCAAATCATCTGGCCGTAGAATTTGCCCCACACGGCTTTGCCCCATCCCGTGTCGGCCACGGTGAGATGCAGCGAGCCCTCGTGCACGTTGTGCCAATAGGCCGCCGTGAGGATGTGGGCCAGGGGATACGAGAAGTCGTGCATCACCATTTTGGGCGCTCCGCTGGTGCCGCTGGTGAAATACATGAGGAAGTCGTCCGTCTTCTCGTTTTCGCCCTTCTGGCTCTTGAAGGGTGAAGCCATAGCGGCGCCCTGCCACAGATTTTTCCAGTTCTGCGGCACTTCCGGACCGATGCTGATGCAATGCTGCACGCTGGGGCAGAAGGGGCGCGCCGAGATGACGTTCTTCAAGACGGCGGTTTCGCCGACGGTGACGATGGCTTTGATCTCGGCCTCGTGGCAGCGGAAGATGATGTCCTTGCTCGTGAGCAGATGGGTGGCCGGGATGGCGATGGCGCCGATCTTGTGCAGCGCCGCCATCGTGATCCACCATTCCAGGCGGCGTTTGAGGATCAGCATCACGCGGTCGCCGCGGCCGATGCGGATGGAGTGCAGATACGAGGCCACTTCGTCGGAGAGCATCTTGTATTCTCCGTAGGTGAGATGGCGCTCGTCCCCGTTGTCGTTGACGTAGAGGATGGCTTCCTTCTGGGGCTGTGTCTCGGCATAGGCATCAATCACGTCGTAGGCGAAATTGAAGTGCTCCGGCACATTGACGCGGAAATGCTCCATGAAATCCTTGTAGGAGCGGAAGTTCGTCTGTTCAAGAAATTTTCTAATCATTCTTTTTACCTTTTATGTTCAAACGGCAGGAGTTTTTTTTCTGCCTTGTGTATCAAGTCGTGAGTGCCGCTTCCGTCGATGACGTAGCGTATCACCATCTCTGCGTATTCCAATGCCTCAGAGAGCGCCTCGCCGGGAGTCCCTTCAGCACGCAGTTTCTTTACACGCTCCTGCAGCGCAACCACATCCTCTGGTTCGGCAAGGGTGGAGGGGCGCATTCCGTTGAGTATCACGGAGAGCGTGGCTGCCTGAGCATCTATCTGTTCCTGTGTGGCAGAGGGGTTGGAGAGCACGTTCTCGCTCTCTCGCATCTGGCGTGTGAGGCGTCGCAATCCGTGCGGAGCCCACTCTTCTCCGTGCTCCCAGCGCTCGCGTGCCAGTGTGAGGGCATCCACCAAGGCCGTCCGCTTTACATCTCCTCCGTGCCTGGTCTTCACGGCTCCGGCCTTCAGATAATGTGTGGCCTTTCCCTGATACAGGTAGTCGGGCACGAAACTCTTGCCGCCGTCCTGTGTCACCATTGCCAGCGGACCTCTCATATGGCATGCCAGCCATTCTCCGTCCACGGGGTCGGGGCCGTAGCACAGATGCTCCGGGAACGGCATCTCGATGCTTACGACATCACCTTCAACCCATTTCCGCGAGGGCAGTTCAATATAGGAGGAGGGCTGTGCTTTCCCTTTCAGTTTCTTGCCGTTGATGCTCACGCAGAAACCCTTCGTTGCCCAGTAGGGAACGCGCAGTTTTATCGTGACGGGTTTCTCGGAGCGTGCGGTGAGCGAGGCTTTCTCCATCGGCCATGTGCCGTCCATTCTGAGCAGCAGCCCTTTCTCTTCCCATGCGGCCTTCGTGGGCAGATAGAGATTCACCCACAGCGTGTCGCCGCCCGTGTAGTAGCAGCATTCCTGATAGCGCACGTGGTTCTCCACTCCCGTGCCGCCGCAGCATGTGGCCTGCGGAGTCTCGTTGCCGAAGGGCTTTGAGGCATCAGCACCCACGGCATACTGGTAGCAGACGGCCCAGCGTTCCGGCGAGAGCGAACCCACTATCTGGTTCGACAGGAGGCGCTCGGCATAGTCCATATAGCGTGCGTCATCGGGGCGGTAGCAGTTGAGGTCGCGCGAGAGTTTCATGAGGTTGTACGCGCAGCATGTCTCATTGATATTGGGGTGGGGCAGCATGCTCACCATCTGGGCGTAGGGCTGGCGGAACATCTCGCCGTTGCCCACTCCTCCGGGCGCATAGGTGTAGCGTCCCTGCAGGAGGGCCCAGAAGTTGGATGCTATGTTGTAGTAGTACGCCTGACCGTTCTCTCCGTAGAGGCGGAGCGCACCTGTTATCATAGGTATGTGCTGGTTTGCGTGGCGTGTGCGTATGTCGTCGATGCCCTTTGAGAGAGGTTCGTAGAAGACGGGTGCGTCGAAATATGCGGCGGCCTCTGTGAAGCGCTGCTTCTCTGCGGGCACCAGCGATGCCAACCTTGCGAGCACTTCCTGCATACCGCCCACTTCACCTGCTATGTACATATTCCACATCTTGGCGCGCTGCTCCGCTGTGGTGCGGTAGTGCAGACGGTTCCACACCCACAGCCCCATGTCGCGTGCCACGCTGAGAGCCGTTGCAGCCACCTCCTTGTCATCCACGTATTCGGCTATGTCGCAGAGTCCTGCCAGCTGTTTGTGCACGGTGTAGTAGGGCGCCCACACCCATTTTTCGTTGTTGTAGGGTCGGTAGGCCTCGATGAGTGCGCAGTGCTGCGCGGGTATGGCGTTGAGGTATCCGTAGCCGTAGTGGCGGTAGTCTTTCTTGTATTCGTCGAAGGCCTCCCACGTGCCCTGCGCCTCCTGTAGCGTCTCTCCCGGCAGCAGGTCTCGCGCCTCGAAGTAACGTCCCAGCGAGTCGCTCCACACGAAGGTGCGCTCCTGACACTCGCGCATTGTCTTTACGGCGGTGCGCATCCGCTCCAGAAGTGCCTTGCGTTGGGTGTCGTTTGCCGTAGAGGCGTAGGCCAGAGCCAGCGCCGAGAGCCAGTGGCCCGTGCCGTGCCCCTTGAGTTTCGTGGTGGGTGAGTCCCATCCGTCCGACACGGTCATCCCCTCCGTGGGCAGCCCGTAGGTGTCGTGGTAGTTGTAGAGTTGCTGCGAGACGTCCAGCGATAGCAGCAGGGCGATGTCGCGGTCGCGGTTGCGTGTGAGTATGTTGTCGCCTGTGAGCTGTACGCTGCCGAGCGGCAGGGGACGGGCCTTTATTGCGGGCGTGAATGGCTTGGCGGCTTTTTCCGTCACTGTGATGTGTGCCCTCACGGTCTTGTCGCTTCCCAGGATGATGCCCTCCGCGTCATACTCGCATCCGGCCTTCAGCGCAGCCTCTTCCTCCTCCGTCTGTCGTGCGCTGTTGCTCCACTTCACCTGCTTCCATTCCTTGCCGTTCCATATCATGGCGGGGAGCATCGCCACCGTGCCTTCCTCTGTGGTGAGGCGTATCTCCTCGCGGGCGTTCATTGCCCCAAAGAGGCATGTGAGCAGGAGTGCGGTCAGCAGTCTTTTCATCGTTGCTTATTTCTTCAGGTCGCTCCACTTGGGGGGATTCACGCCCAGGAGATTCTTCACGAAGAAGTCGTAGCGCTTGTGTTCTCCGTAGCTGCCGCCCATCGTGTGGTGTTCGCCCGGCAGCACCACCAGTTCGAAGTCCTTGCCGGCCTTCACCAGTGCGTTGACCACCTGCATCGTGCTGGCGGGATCTACGTTGTCGTCCATCTCGCCCACGAGGAGCATCAGCGGGCGCTCCAGCAGGTGTGCGTTCTCCACGTTGGAGCATTCCACATAGCTGGAATCCACGGGATAGCCCATCCACTGCTCGTTCCACCATATCTTGTCCATCCTGTTGTCGTGGCATCCGCAGGCGGAGAATGCAGCCTTGTAGAAGTCGCCGTGCAGCAGCACAGCCGTAGTGCTCTCCTGTCCGCCGGCCGAGCATCCGTAGATGCCCACGCGCTCGATGTCCATATAGGGATAGCGCTTTGCTGCGGCCTTTATCCATTCGATGCGGTCGGGCAGACCTGCGTCCTTCAGGTTCTTGTAGCACACCTCCTCAAAGGCCTTGCCTCTGTACGAGGTGCCCATCGCGTCGAGCTGCACCACTATGAATCCGAGCTCGGCCAGCGAGGATATATATCCGTTGTACGACTGGAAACTCTTCGGCACGTAGGCGTCGCCGGGGCCCGAGTAGATGTATTCTATGACGGGATAGGAGCGTGAGGGGTCGAAGTTCGTGGGCCTGTAGATGAGTCCCCACATCGGTGTCTTGCCGTCGCGTCCCGGAGCTGTGAATATCTCGGGAGCCTTCCATCCGTTGGCCTCTATCTTGGAGATGTCGGCGCGTGAGAGCACTGTTGCTTCCGCCGCTGCGTTTACGTCGCGCAGCACGGTCACGGGTGCCAGGTCGGCGCGTGAATAGGTGTCCACGAAACGGGTATAGCTCTCGTTGAACACGGCCTTGTGATTGGCCTTCTCGGGAGTGAGGTCGCGCATTCCCTTGCCGTCGATTCCCACGACGCAGTAGTGCACGTGATATGGGTCTTCGTCCTTGTTTAATCCGCTCGCACTAAAGAAGATAAGTCCGCGTTCTTCATCCACTCGTAGAACTTGTCTCACTACCCATTCTCCCTTCGTCAGCTGGCGTTCCACCTTGCCTTTCTTCACGTCGTAGAGGTAGAGATGATTCCAGTTGTCGCGCTCGCTCATCCATATCATGCGCTCGCCTCCTTTGAGGTTGTGGCGGAAGTGGCGGCTGTAGTTCACGAACGTCTTGCTTGTCTCCTCGATGACGGTGCGCACCTCGCCCGTCTCTGCATCGAGAGCCAGCACGCGCAGCACCTTGTGTCCTCTCTCGTTGTATTCGAATACGAGCGTCCTGCTGTCCTCCAGCCACTCGGGGCCCCACAGGTCGTACTGCTGTGAGAAGAGCGCATTGTCGGGCACGACGGCTCTGCCTGTTTTCACCTCGAAGATGCAGGGCGTCTTCTGTGTGCGCTCGTCGCCGGGCTTGGCGTATTCCTGCTGATGGAGTATGGGCTGGAGCTGTGTCTTGGGCGAGGACTCCACGTAGTAGACGTAGCGTTTCTGGCTCACGGGCCGTATGCGGCACGCAGCCACGTATTTGCCGTCGGGGCTCCATTGTATGCGTGTGCTGTAGTATGCGCCCAGCGTGCCGTCCGTCGAGAGGGGGCGCTCCTCGCTGCCGTCGGTTTTCGCCACGTAGATGTTGTCGTTCTTGATGTAGGCCTTCATCGTGCTGTCGGGCGAGAGGGCGGGTGTGCCCCAGCGCTCGCTGTCCTCGTTCATCCAATGGCGCTCCACAAACTGCGGGCCCTGCTTCGTGGCGAAGTCCTGCATGCGCGGGCTCTGGCGGTTCCTCTCACGCTGCGGTGCGGGGTCGGAGTAGTACTGCAGTTCGTAGGTGGAGTCGCTCGTCCACTTCACGTTGCTCACCCATCCGCTCACCAGCGCGGGTTTGCATTTCTCATACAGCCCGTAGGCTCTCTGGTAGTCTTCTATGGTGCCTTGTGCGAAGGCGGCAGCCTGTATTGCCGTCAGGCCGATGATTAGCCGGAAACGTCTCATTTCGTTGTACTTTTACATTATTCACATGCAAAGGTACGAATTTTAGTTTAAAGGTTAGAGGTTAAAGGTTAAAGTTTAAGGTTTTTTAATGCACCTCATTGCTGTGCGGGCCGAGTCCTCCGCGTTGGTTGGCGCAGCGTATGGTGTAGCGGGAGTCTTTTGCATCGGTTCGCGGTATCCTGTAGCGCGGTTCCGTGGTGAAATCCACAACGATGCCGTCGCGGCATACGGCGTAGAGGAAGGCTTCCGGGATGTCGTCCCACGAGAGCGTCCTTCCGCTTTTGCGCACGGCGGGCGGCATCACCTGTGCTGCACTTCTCTCCGGATGCCAGCCGGGGAAGACGTTGTCGGTCGAGTATTGTGCCGCCTCTTCGGGTGTGAGTGTGGCGGGGTGAGAGACGGCTGTGAGAACGCCTTCCCTGTTGCGGTATTGTGTGCGCCGTTTTTCTGTGTCTATGGCTTTCCCGTTGCTGTCCGTGCTCCCGTATTCTGCAAACAGGCGGGGCAGGGTGCCGTGCATTTCCGTCCATCCTCCCGGATGCGGTGTGAGCAGCATCTCTGTGTGGAGGAATACGGCCCGCGGAGCGTTGTGCCAGGGACGTCCCAGCAGGAACTTGCCGCTCTGCTCCTCTGCTCCGAGGATGCGGCAGCGGTTGAAGACGTAGCCGTAGGGCAGGCCTGTCTCTGTGGACGGAGCGCAGATGACGTCGCCCTTGCCTTCGCGCGCTCTCACCACTATGTCGCAGCGGTTGAAGTAGACCGTGCCTCCGCCGCAGATGAAGTCCACCGTGCCCTGCACTTTGCAGCCTTCCAGATATGTGGTGCCGCCTGCGTTGGTGTAGTATGTGTCCTGATTGCTGAGAAGCGAGACGTCCGTGAGGATATTCCCCCGGCAACTCCTTTCGCGCAGCGCCACGGAGCGGTTGGCGAAGGCCTTGGGGTCTGCCTTGTAGTTCGACCACAGTTCGATGCCCTGTATGTATGTGCTGTCGGCCTCTTTGACGAACAGCGTGGACGTGATGCCGATACCCTCGTGCTGAGGCACGGATTCTATCAGCGACAGCTCCATTCCCTCCCCGCAGATGCTGGTGTTGGGTGCCGTGAGTGTGGTGATGGGGCTCGGCACGGTGATTTCCTTTCCGTCTGCGGTCACCTTCATGGGCGTGCCGTCTCCCTCGCTGCGGTGCTTTCCGGCGCGGATGAATATGCGGTAGCGCCGTTGTGTGTCGGGCCTTTGGTTGGCGGCTTGTATGGCGGCGGTGAAACTCCCGCTGTCCGGCACGATGAAGTCGTAGCTGCCGCGCTCCGCCTTTGCTCCGGATGTGCCGCAGCACAGCAGCGACAGAAATATGGTTCCAAGTATTTTCCTCATCACGGCTGCAAAGATACAAAAAAAAACTTAAACTTTAACCTCTAACCTCCAAACACCTGCAGGACCTGGGCGGGATATAGCTGATGTGTGGCATTTTTATAATATGAAACGCAAAAAAGCCTCGCCGATTGGCGGGGCTCTTTGCTTTTGGCAGGAAATGATTCCTGTCTATAAGTTACTTTCTAAGATAGCCGTTGCCAAAAGACATCGTATAAACGATAAAAATCCTTCAAGAAAAACAAAAAATAGCCATTTTTCCAAAAGTAACGACTTGTTTCCTTGTTAACTTGTCTACTTGTCAACTAAAAATATTATCTTTGCAATCGAAAGGGCGTGAAATGCATTCTTTTCAGGAGCAAAACAACCCTCAGCGGAGGTGCCCAATCAAATCTTAATGGTAAAATAATAACAGCATTAGCAGTTATTCGGAGTGTCTGAAATGTAGGAAGTTTTAGAAATACAATCCAAGTAACGATAATTGTCTAATGTCTGCGCTTATAGCGTGGGCATTAAACTTATATCTTGGATGGGTCTTTCCTACAACCTCAGACACGAATAAGCGTCCACGCTTTTTCGTGTCTAAATAGTTGCCGGAAACCCATTATTCCAATAAGTGCGATGCTCTAACCTTAAAGCGCACTTATGGCACGCATTTATGATAACATAGAAACCAAATTCACGCAGGGCCTGCAGGACATTATTACCAATTTGGGTGTTAAGCGAGTAGACTTCTGTGTGGGTTATTTTAATCTTCGTGGATGGCAATTGGTAGTCAACCAGATTGACAATATACCCGGTGATTACGTTTATGAAGGAAATCAGCAGATGTTCCGATGCTGCAGATTGCTCATTGGTATGCACCAGCCGGACCAAGAATTGGTGCGCAAGTTGTATTCTAAGGAGCAACTTCCCGATGCAGCATACGCTCAGCAATGCAAGCTGGAAATAGCGCGTGAATTTCGTAAACAGTTGTTACTTGGTCTCCCGACAGCACAAGACGAGTGGACGCTTCGCAGACTCTCGGCCCAACTGAAGGAAGATAAGGTTTGTGTCAAACTCTATGTAAAGGAACCGCTTCATGCCAAACTATACTTGGCGCATCGACCCGATGACACATTCAATCCCATTCAGGCTATCATGGGCAGCAGTAATCTCACTTATGCCGGACTCACGAAGCAGGGAGAATTGAATGCAGAATTCAGCGACAGCGACAGCGCCAAGAAACTCTCCGACTGGTTTGACGACCGTTGGAACGACCGTTTCTGCATCGACATCACCAAGGAACTGATTGAAGCCATTGATAACAGTTGGGCGAGTGAAGAAGTTATTCCTCCATACTATATCTATCTGAAAACCGCCTATCATCTTAGCGCAGATGCCAGAAGCGGTATCAAGGAGTTTACGTTGCCTCCCGAGTTCCAAAACGAGCTGTTTGACTTCCAGCAGACTGCCGTCAAAATAGCAGCCCGTCATCTGAAGAACGAGAAACGTGGTGGCGCGATGATTGGCGATGTGGTCGGTTTGGGTAAAACAATCACAGCTTGTGCCATAGCCAAGATTTATGAGATGACCTTTGCCAGCGGCACGTTGATAATCTGTCCGGCCAACCTTCAGGATATGTGGGATAAATACCGCAAGAAGTATGACTTGAAGGCCGACATCATGTCTGTGGCCAAACCTATAGACATTGACAACGCTCGCTACTATCGCCTGATTATTGTCGATGAAAGTCACAACTTGCGCAACGACAAGGGTGTTCGCTATCGCAACATCAAGGGTCTTATTGAGCGCCAGAACTGCAACGTCCTGCTCCTTACGGCAACTCCTTACAACAAGGACTTTAAAGACCTCTCAAACCAACTGAAACTCTTCATTAGCGAAGATGATGATCTCGGTATACGTCCTGAGGAATATGTTCATTCGATAGGAGGCGACCGTGCATTTTTGCAGAAGCACAGCGAGGTGTTTATCCGCAGCATCAAGGCCTTTGAGAAGAGCGACAGGATTGAGGACTGGCAGGAGTTGATGAAGCTGTTTCTCGTGCGCCGCACCCGCACCTTCATCAAGGACAACTACGCCAAAACCGACCCCAAAGATGGACGTAAATATCTGGAATTTCATGATGGTCACAAGTCATACTTCCCAGAGCGCATCCCCAAGTCCAAAACCTTTAACGTGACTCCTGGTGATCAGTATAGCCGTCTTTATAGCGAAGAGATGGTCAATATGATGGGCGAACTTCGTTTGCCCCGATATGGATTGTCTCTCTATGAAGACAAAGGAAAGACAGCCGATGCCTCCAAGAGCGTAAAAGACCTACTCGAAAACCTTTCCCGCGCAGGAAAGCGTATGATGGGCTTCTGCAAGAGTACCTTCTTCAAGCGTGTGGACAGCAGCGGATATTCTTTCCTTCTGACTCTCTATCGCCACATTCTTCGCAATGCGGTCTTCATCTATGCTATTGATAACAAACTTCCTCTCCCTCTGGGCGACGAGAATGAATTGCCAGAGGACTTTTTGGATGATGAAGATGTCAACGACGTTTTTGAGAGTGTCGGCAACAATGGCGACAACTCTGGTGGTGATGAACTCGTGGATATTCCTACCGATATGAATATCTATCTTGCAAAAGCAAAGCAATACTATAACTTCTTGACCCAGAAGAATAATGTTGCATGGATTGATTCCGCTTACTTCAAACGCACGTTGAAACAGCACTTGCGCAAGGATTGCGAAATCGTCATCGACATGATTAAGCTCTGTGGCAAATGGAATCCGCAGACCGACGAAAAACTCAACGAATTGGAAAAGCTGATTAATGGACAACATAAGGAAGATAAGGTTCTCATCTTTACCCAATATGGTGATACCGCCAAATACGTATATCGCCAACTGAAAAAACGTGGTGCTAAGAAGATAGCCATTGCGACAGGTAAGAGCGAAAACCCTACCTCCATTGTAGAGCGTTTTTCGCCCATCAGCAACGAGGCCAATATCGCTCCAGAGTATGAGACGCGCATTCTGGTGGCTACTGATGTTTTGTCCGAGGGTCAAAACCTGCAGGACTCTCACGTTATCATCAACTATGACCTTCCTTGGGCCATTATCCGCCTGATTCAGAGGGCCGGTCGTGTGGACCGTATCGGACAGGAGTTTGATAAAATCTTCTGCTATTCGTTCTTCCCTGCAGATGGAGTGGAAGCCATCATCAATTTGCGCAAACGTCTGAATGCCCGTATCAATGAGAACGCAGACATTGTGGGCAGCGATGAGTTGTTCTTTGAAGGTAACGAAACCAATTTGCGCGACATTTACAACGAAAAGAGCGGCACCCTTGATGATGAGGATGACGGCGATGTGGATTTGGCTTCCCAGGCTTATCAGATATGGAAGAATGCCACAGACGCAAATCCCAAGCTTAAGCAAATTATACCGGCTCTGAGCGATGTCATCTATTCTACGAAAAAGGCATCTTCTTTTGATGAGGATGGTGTCATCACTTATGTTAAGACCTACAACGACTACGATGTTCTTTCGTGGTACAATTCTAAGGGAGAAATCATCACGCAGTCTCAGAAACGTATTCTTCAGGCTATGGCCTGCAAGGCAGACACGCCAACGGAAACGCCTCTTGAAAATCACTTCGACTTGGTGAAGAGTGCCGTAGAGAATGTCAAGCAGGACAACACCAACGTCAGCGGTATCCTCGGAAATCGTTTTTCCACTCGCTATCGCATCATAGAATTGCTGCAGCACTACTACGAACAGCCGGCAACACTTTTCTTCTCCGAAGAGAAAAAACAACTGCTCAAGTTTGCTATCGATGACATCTACAACTATCAGCTGCTTGAAAGCACCAAGTTCATTCTCGGTCGTATGCTCCGCACAAGCACAGCAGATGATACCGTAGAGTCTGTTTTGGAGATGCATAAGAACGGCACTCTGTGTCGAATTGACGAAGACCATAATAAACACAAAGACCCGTCCATCATTTGCTCAATGGGACTGAAAAAATAATCTATCATGACTCGGCAAGAATTCAATCAGTACATCGCAGAGAGTAGTTTTCTCGAACTGTTCATCAGCGGAATGGGTTGGAACAATCCAAAGGGCCAGACTACCTTTAATCTTAACATAGACGATACGGTTTACGAGTTTCAAGAGATTGCAGAGCGTAGCGGATTTCAGGTGTTAACCTCCCGGGTTGAGGAAATTCCCACTTCCTCTATGTGCAAGAAGATAGACACCCGTTTGCGCAGACAGGCCAACGATTATATCTGTATTTACCACATTCCCAACAGTCAGCATCATCTTTGGGTTGTGCCTGTGAAGAAGGTGGAAAAACGCGATTTGGTATTGGTTGAATATGGGTCAGTCGCTCAGGCAAGTTTCCTTTTTGAGAAGGCGGAGAATATGGGCTTTGACCTTGATGAGCTGACCACCATCGTGGACGTTAAAGAGCGCGTTCAAGCTGGCTTTGTAGTCAACTCTGAAAAGATAACAAAGGATTTCTATACAGGTTTCCGCAAGGAGCATACCAATTTTGCCAAGTTCATTTCCGGCATCGATGATGAGATAACCGACATCAAGAAGAACCGCAACAAACAATGGTACACCAGCGTGATGCTCAATCGTCTGATGTTCTGCTACTTCATTCAGAAGAAAGGTTTCCTCGACCAGAATGTCAACTATCTGAGCGATAAACTCAAGTGGGTGAAATCAGAGAAGGGTAGCAACAAGTTCTATTCTTTCTATCGCGGTTTCTTGATAAACCTGTTTCACGACGGACTTAACGCTCCTCGTCATGAACAGGAATTCGTGCGTACATATGGTCGTATACCGTATCTGAACGGCGGTATGTTTGATGAGCACGAACTGGAGAAGCGCTATGGTAATATTGACATCAAGGATGAGGCTTTCGAAAGTCTGTTTGCATTCTTCGACCAATGGCGTTGGCATCTTGACGACCGCTTGACTGCCAGCGGAAAGGATATCAATCCCGACGTGTTGGGCTACATCTTCGAGCAGTATATCAATGACAGAGCCCAGATGGGCGCCTATTATACTAAGGAGGACATCACGGAGTATATTGGCCGCAACACCATTCTGCCGTTCTTGATGGATGCCACCAAGAAAGCAGATGAAAAGCCTTTTAAGCCCAATGGCGCAGTCTGGCAGTTCCTAAAGAATAGCGGCGACACATACATCTATGATGCCGTGAAGAAGGGCGCTGGATTGAAAATACCCGAAGAGATTGCTGTTGGTATTGATACAACAAAACCAAACCTGCTGGAGCGTCGCAGCCATTGGAACGAACGCACTCCGGAGGACTTTGCTCTTCCAACAGAGATTTGGCGTGAGACAATAGAACGATTGCAACGCTACGAGAGCATCAAGACGAAGATAGAGAATGGTGAAATAACGGAGATTAACGATTTCATCACCTACAATCTCGACATTCGCCAATTTGTGCAAGACCTGCTTGCACAAACTGATGACCATCTCTTTGTGAAGCATTTCTATCATGAGTTGCAAAAGGTTACCATTCTCGACCCGACTTGCGGCTCTGGCGCGTTTCTCTTTGCTGCGCTCAACATTCTAGAACCGCTCTATGAGACCTGTATATCTCGTATGCAGGATTGGCAGGCACAGAATCCCAATCTGTTTAAGGATGAGTTGCAGGAGTTGAGTGTGAAGTATCGCAGCAACGTTCGATACTTTATCTACAAGAGCATTATCTTGCGCAATCTGTATGGTGTTGATATTATGGTGGAAGCCACAGAAATAGCAAAACTCCGACTGTTCCTGAAGATGGTGGCTGTTGTGGATGTCAATCCTCGTGACCTCAATCTTGGTTTGGAGCCTTTGCCCGACGTTGATTTTAATATCCGTTGCGGAAACACCCTTGTGGGGTATGCAACTGAAAAGGAAATGAAGGATGGCATTTCGTTTACAGATTTCTTTGCTCAACAAGAATTTGAGCAGAAGGTAAACGACGAGATGACCAAAGTTGCGAAAGCATATGAACGTTTTAAACTTGTGCAACTCGGACAGGAAACAAATCTCGATATATACAAAGAGGCAAAGAAAGAGTTGAAAGAACGTCTGAAGGAGTTGAATATCATTCTCAACAAGAATCTCCATAAATCAACAGCCTCTTATATGAATTATGATAAATGGGAGGCTTCTCATCAACCTTTCCATTGGTTAGCCGAATACTATGATATAATTAATGGAAATGGCGGTTTCGATGTGATTATTGGTAATCCTCCGTATGTGGTATATACACGGAAGGATAAGCAAACAAAAAAGGCCGTAAGTGATATTTATAAACTACGAGACTATATTACGATAGAATGCAACAACCTTTATGCCTTTGTTATAGAACGAAGTTTTAAAATAATGAAAAAAATGTCAGAAATAGGAATAATTGTTCCCATTTCCGCTTTTTCAAATTCTAATATGTCTGCTTTACAGAGATTACTCAAAGAAAAAGGCAAGGGTCTGCATGTATCTACTTTCCATCAAAGACCGGCTCAATTGTTTTATGGAGTTCTGCAACGACTTTCAATTTTTGTGTGTTCTAAAGATGAAATTTCTGCAAGTCCGATATATACAACAGGCATATATCGTTGGTATGCTTCTACTAGAGATTTCTTATTCCAAAATTTGAGTTATGTCTATACCGAACAAAATAAGGAAGGCTCCTTTATAAAG
>JAEEGK010017833.1_pt1 | contig 15426 bp, 11 predicted proteins | sample 8958771 | NCBI WGS metagenome assembly JAEEGK01 (sample SAMN16246547, study PRJNA631951) | gut metagenome | biome: gut microbiome; feature: rumen; material: SC-attached | host: Bos | place: Iran: Karaj | collected 2018-10 | reverse complement strand
ATCCCCAATCCCCAATCCCCAATCCCCAATATATTATTATTAGAAAACATTAAATTTAAATAATCATAGTTAATTTTTTTTTATCAAAATATTTTCCTACCTTATATATTTTATAATAATTTTTGAATATTTAAGAACATTTTAAATTAAAATTTTTAAAATGAAAAATAATAATTTAGAAAATGAAATTAAAATAAGTGATATTTCAAAAGAAGAAATTTTCACTATTTTTAGTCAAACAAAAATATATCATGGAATATTAATAAATTCGGAAGAAAAAAATACATTTAATCAATCTATTTTATTTAAATTAATATATTCAGATGAACACTTAAATTTTCTTTTATATGATTATCAAAATATCTATTTTTCAAAACAATCAAAAGAAGAAATATCAGAATTAAATAAAAGATATAATCCAACAATCTTACATAAAGATTTTGAATCATTAATAGAATTTATATCAAATAATTTTATAATTGAAAATGAAAATTTAATAATTAATTCAAAATTAATGAATAATAAAATAGAATTTGAATTTAGTTCAAAATTAGAAATTCTTTGGGTAAAATATTCCTTTTTATCAGAATGTATAAATAAAGAATATTTAATTGAATTAAGTCAAAATTTATTTATTAAACCAATGAATAATTTTCTTTTATCTATTCAAAATTTAATTTCTTCTCCAAATGATATTATAATTAATAATGCAAATCAAACTGTTAATGCAATTTCATGTTCTGACATAAAAAATTTAATTAAAAATGCTTATATTAATAACAATAAAGGATTTAATAATCATTTAAGTGAATTAATGAAAGATAGTTCAATTGCAGTTAATAAATTAAATGAAAAAATGCCTATAGTTGATGCAAAAAAAAATATTCCTCAAATTGAGAAAAATAGTAAAAAAAATATAAATAAAAATAAAAGCTCAAAAAAAAGAAAAGGTGAAAAAGTTTATATTGAAGATGAAGAATCAGATAATAATACAGATAAAAATGATAAAAAAGATAATATTTCATTAAAAGAAGAAAATAAAATTAAAGAGAAAGAAACGAAGAAAAGTAAAAAGAAAAAAATGAAATTTATATAAATAATAATTTATGACTTATATATATCTATTATTCTGATTACATTATTGATTAATTTTATTTATTATTTTTTTTCTTAAAACATTATATATTTCAATTAAATTTAAAATAATAGTTAAACAAAATGTATTAATGTTGATACCACAATATTGAAATAATTTGAGATTTGAATATAAAAATGTATTTCCTGATATTATACCTATAACTTAAAAAATATTTTTTAATTATGTTTAAGGGAAACTAAAGGTTTTTCTATAATAAAATAGATTAAGTTTTTTTGTTTTTTTATATATTTTGTTTATTAAATATTTATTATATTTTTATTTAAGTTTTTATTCTTTATTTAATTAATATGTCTTCTCTTATTTGTAATCCTTGTATGAAAGAATTAAAACAAGAGAGTTATAGATTTAACAGGAATTATGATGATTTATTAGAATATGAAGATTCTAGATTGAATAAAGGAAATGAATTTAAAAGAACTTATAATAATTCATTTATATATTTAACATATCTTTTCAGAAATGGAAAAATATTATTAAATAATAATTCAAAAAGCATAAATAAAAATAATAATAAAAAGGAAAAAATTCAAATAAAAGAAATAACAGAAATAAAAAAGAGAAAAAAAGAAAATATTTTATATAATAACAGAACAGATCCTCATAAAGAAGCAACTCAATTATATGATTATCTTCAAAAAAATAAAAAAAAATTTGCTTCAAATGAACAATTTCATAAAACTTTTTCAGGTTTTAAGAAATTATTGGACAATAATGAAAATAAAGAAGAATTAAAAAAAATAAAAAAAACAAATTTACAAAGTTATTATTCTAATTATGTAAGAGAAGGTTTTTTTGGAAGAAAAAATAAAGATAATATACCAAGAACTTTCCCTTCAGTTTCATTATATAAAAATTCTTATGCAACAAAAAGTGAAAAAGAAAGACATGAGAAATTATTAGATGAATTTGCTAAATTATCTTATTTTTTAGATAATGATTCTGAAAATAAATTACAAATAATAAAAGATTTTCTTATTAAATATCATATAGTTGATTTAAATAATTATTCAAATGAACAATTATTACAATTAGAAAAATTAATTTCTAATAAAAATTTAATGATTGAACCTTATAAAAACATTAAATCAATCATAAAAGAAATTTTAAATAAAGGATTATATAATCGAAATGATTTAATTACAAGTTATAAACATAATTTTTATATTTCACCAAATATTCCAAAGAAAAAAATAAGAATTCCAAAATCTCCTCCAAAAAAAAGAAATATATATGAAACAATGGATTTAGAAAGACAAAAAAAATTTTTTTTACAAAATATAGATTTTAGTGATTACAACAAAATATATAATAAAATCCAAAATGAAATAGTAAATTTAACTGAAAATCATAGTAATAATTTAACATTAGGAAATGAAAAAAATGATTTTAAATTTATTACTAAATTAAAAATTAAACCAAATACTTTATTAACAAGTGAAAAAAGTACAATGAGAAAAACTTTAAATTCAAGTAGTAGAGTAAATAAAACTACAATAAAATATTCAATTGATGAAATTACTCAAAGATTATATTATAAACCTATTTGGAAACCTTTTGGAATTAATGATATTGAAAAAAATAAAAAAATAACTGAATTTGCTGCTTATTCAAAAGCAAGAAATATATTATTTGAAAATAAATTAAAAAAATCATTAGAAGAATAAATTAAATATTATAATAAAATAATAAAGCATAAATTATATTTTTATTTATAAATTATACTTTAATCACAAAAAAAAAAATTGTACAATTTTTTCTTTTTTTGACAAAATCCTATTTTTCATATATTATTATGATAATTTATATTAACAATTATAAAGCAAGAAGAAAAAAATTAGGAGATAAAATACTAATCAATAATTTCTTTTAAATTTCTAGTTAAAATTTCATAATTATCAAAAGTGATAATAGAGCATTTATTATAAGAACAAAAATAAATAAAAATACAAATGACTAAGATAATAAATAAAGAAACACCAAACGAAATAATTAAAAATAACTTTTTAGTTTTTTTATTAACTTTATCATTATCAAGAGCAAAATGATAAAAGCAATAAATAAAAATACTAACAATAAAATTCATTCCAATAAAAAAGGAAAAAAGATATAAAATAAATTTTCCAAAAGCAACTTTATTAAATTTTTTATCTTTGAAAAACCTAATATTATATTTAAAATTACAAATTTCACATTTAGATAATTCTGGTTTTATTTTAGAAATATTAATCCAATTTTTTAAACAAGATTGATGAACATATTTAATTGATCCTTCACATAAACAAGGAGAAATTAAAGGATTTTTTTTACTTTCTTTTTCAAAACATATTCTACATAATTTATTTTCCATTGTTTCAAATATTTTTGAATCATTCATTATTTTTAATATTGAAAAATTATACTTTGAAAAACTTTTACCTGATAACATTGAACTTGTTCTTGATTTTAATTCTTCATCATTTGCTTTTGATAAAGTCAAATTTTTTGACTTTGTTACTAAGTAATTGTTTTTTAATGGAACTGTTTTTTTCTTTTTTTTGTTTTCACTCATTTGAATTGTTTAATTATTAAAAACATATACTTTTATATTAAGAGTATCATAAAATAAATTTATTAATTTTTTATTTTAGATTTTTTTTTTTATATATTTTACTTTTTTATCAAGCTTTTATAAATTTATAGAATTCAAAAAGATTTGAAATACAAATATTCAATGAATTAATTCCAAATATTGTTTTTTACTATTATCGTTTATTTTTATTGATTATAAATAATTGAAAATAAGTAAAAATTATTTTTAATTTTTACAAAACCAATTTGTAAAATTAATAGAAGATTAATTTAAATTTAAATTAAATATTATTTTACATTATAACTCATTTATAAAAAGAATTTATTGCTTTTAGTTTATTCAAAAAAACAAACTCACAACAAATGTTTCTCCAAAAAATAATTATTTAAAAAGAGAATAATAAACAAAATACTTAAAATTTATATATAAAATGGAAAGAGATTTAAAAATATTAGATAATAAATATATAATAAAAGGAATAATATCTCAAACAAAAAATTCAAAAATTCATTTTGGTTATTCAATTAATAATCCATCAGAGAAATTAATAATTAAAGCATTTAAATCTCAAAATTTTTCAAAATCATCTTTTGAAAATCTTTTAAAAGAAATGAAAAAATTAAAAAATTCAAATATAATATCAATTATTAATGGAGGAAATGGAATGATAAAATTATTGAATAAAATTATTAAAAATAATGTATTTTATATAATAAATGAATATCAACCAAAAGGAGAATTATTTTCTTATATAACTTCCTATGAAAAAGGTTTTGGTGAAGAAATATCAAAAATATTATTTTATCAAATTTTATCTGGATTAAATTATATAACAAATAATGGTTTTTTTATAGAAAAAATAAAATTAGATAATCTTTTATTAGATAATAATTATATTATTAAAATTTCTGATTTTTTTCTTGAAAATATAAATAATAAAAGTAATTTTAATGTAAAAAATTATGATTTAGCATCTATTTTATTTTCATTAGTTACAGGAAGAGATCCTAAAATATTAGGAAAAAAAATAACTAAGGAAAAATTAGATAAATTTTGGCTTTCTTCAAAATTAATCATTGATAAAGATTATTTAAGTCTTGAATTTATTGATTTATTTAATAAAATTACTTTAGACAATGATTTTAATTCTTATACTAATGAAGATATGATCATTGATTTAAATTATTATCAAAAAATTTTATTACATCCCTGGTTTAATGGATTAAAAATTGAAAATATTTTATTTAATAAAAATAATTGTTATGAATTTGTTAAAGATGAATTTGAAAAAAGATTCAAATTAATGAATAATAATTTTAATATTCAAGAACCAATTATTGAAAATATTCAAATCAATAATTTTAATCAATTAAATTTATCTATTACTCCTTTAATTGAAAGAACTGGGGATTTTCAAAAAAAATTAACTGAAAAAAAAAAAAAAAAAAATTGTTATGATTTATTTATATATTTTATTTGTAATATATTTCAAAAAAATTATTTTTCAAAGGATGCAAAATGTGTACAATATAAATTTGTTTTAAATAATTTGATTAAAATTATCCCAATTAAAAATAATGATAATTTATATGAATATATGAATAGAATCGTAAAAATTTGTAAAAAATTTTCAAGGGTTGAAACAAATAAAAAAAAATTTAAAATTTATTGTTATTTAAATGAAAATAATGAAGATGAAAAATTAATCATTAAAATTTCTTTAAGAGAAAATAAAATTGAAAATAAATATGATTTAATGATACAAAAAATCTCTGGTGATTATTTTGATTACTTGGGATTTTATAATCAATTTTATGAATTATTAACAAATTATAAAGACTAGTTATAGTAAATTTTATTTTATTATATATTATTTAAAGGTTATATATAATTTTTTTTATTTTTAAAAATTTAAATAATATTTACAACAGAATTTAAAAAAAAAATGGATCAAGAAATAAAAGAATCAAATAATATAATCATATAGAAATAAAAGATATTAGATATATATTAGTAATTAAAAATATTCCAAATATTTTAAGTGATAATCAAATAAAAGATAATTTAAATAAAAATTTTTTGATTAACATATAAAAGATGATATTTTTAATTACCAAGTTAGAAAAAAATATTCTATGAAAAAGAAAAATAAAATTTGTTTTATTACTAATGGTTTAAAAAACAAAAAATGATTTATTTTAATTTTTTTCAGATTTTGATTTAGTTGCTCCAAAAGGAATTAAGCAAAAATTAACAATTAATGAATGCTTATATCAACCAAAACAATAATCTGAAATTGTGAATTTGTGATAATTTATTTGATGGAAGGTTAATAAATCTTCTAATCGCGAAATTAAAAACATTTTCAATAACTTTCTCTCAAAAATGATAATATATAAAAAAAAATTTCCATCTTAATTATTACAAATGAAGAAAATAATATTAATAAATATGATAATAAATATTCAAATAATATTATTTAAATTGAAAAAATTAAGAAATAATTTTTATAATAATAACAGTTGTGGTAAATGTAAAATAATAAGTATTATGAAAACAAAAGAAAAAGAAAATAAAATAATAATTATTATAAAGGATACAGAAAAATGAGGATTTTGATTATATATTTTTATTAAAATCATTGAAAAAAATATTGAAACAGAAATTATAATTTTTGTTGTATAAAAATCAAGATATAGAAAATTTATAATTTAATTAATTTTTTTTTGATATTCAAAAAAAAGAGTTTTTTATTATTATTGATATAAAAAAAAAATTTAAATTAAAAACAATCTATTTATCAATTATTAAAAATGAAAAATTTAATCAAATGAGTTTTAAAATTAAAATTAATTTTTAAAAATATAAATGAATTACATTATTATATTTTAAAAAAAATATAAAATAATTTTGACAAAAAGAAAAAAAATGAAATTTAATATAAGGTAATATCTTTTCATAAATCCCAATATTAAGAAACAGTTAATAAAATAAATGTTTTAAGGTTCTCACAGTATTATCATTTCAAATAAAAAATAGTATAAAGTAAATTCAAACTATTGATAATATTATCACTAATTGTATTAAAAATAAGTTATAATTAATTAATAAATTAAAATAATTAAAGAAAAAAATTTATCAAATTTCATATAATAAATATTTCTAAATAAAAATATTAAATTATTTTAATGGGTGTATGTTGCATAAAAAATAAAATAGGTAAAAAATAAAAAAAAACTAATTAAAACTTAGGATTAGAAGAAGAAGATAAAAAATATGTAGATATAGTAAAATCTTTAAAAGGAACTTGTTTAAATGAACTTCAATTTAAAAGACAAAAAGTAAAAAAAAAATTTATATATATAATCATAATATATAGACATATTTTGATCAAAAATTAATTTTATCACGTTTTAATAAAATCCCAGGTCAAGAAAACACACAAACAATAAAAAAATCTTTTTCAAGAAATTTAAAAAAGCAATTAACAACAGTAAAAAGTAAAAATATAAAAAGTACATCAATGATAAATAATATTGATAATAATATAAATATAAATTATGTAGAAATTGATAGTGAAAATGAGGATGAACAAATTCAAAAGAAATTATTAGAATCAATATTAAATGATGAAAAATCAGCAACAAAAATAAATCAAATTGATATTCAAAGTAATGCAACAAATAATAATAATAATAATAATACGGGTGTAAATTCAAGATTAATTTCTCATGTTGGAACAGAAAGTTTTAAAAATGGGAATATAATAAGAGAATTTTCTGAAAATGAACAAGAAAAAATTAAAGAAATATTTAGAAAATTATTTATCTTTGATGTTTTCCCTAATAATATTATTGATTTAATTTTAAATTCTTTAATTATTTTAGCTATTACTAAAGGAGATTTCTTATATTTAAAAGGAATGCAAAATAATTTTTTTTATATTGTTGTTAAAGGACAATTTGAAAAAAAATTTGATGATATTGAATTAGAAAAAAATGAAAAAATTAAATTTTATAAAGAATGGGATTTTTTTGGTGAAGATACATTAATGAATAAAAATAAAATTACTATAATGAATCATTCTCTTTTATCTATTAATGATTCTGAAGTTCTAATTTTAGATGGAGATAAATTTTTACAAATTAAACAAAGTTTAATTTCTATTATGTTAAAAGAAAGATATGAATTTTTAAATAATATAATTTTTTTTAAAAATTTAGACGGAGTTATTAAATATAATATAGCAGAAAAAATAGAATTAAAAAATTTTAAAAAAGAAGAAGTGATAATAAAAAAAGGTGATAAAAACAATAAATCAATGTATTTAATAAAAAGTGGAAAAGTAAAATGTTGTTTAAATGGAAAAGAAGTTAAAATTTTAGGAGAAAATAAATCTTTTGGTATTGTTGCTTTAATTTTACATACTGAAAGAACTTTAGATGTTATTGCAATTGATAAATGTCAATGTTTTGAAATTAAAGAAAAAGATTTAATTATTGCCATCGGTGAAAATTATACTGAACAAATTTTATTATCTATTTTTCATCAAACTGTTACAAATAATTCTTTTTTTTTTGATTTTATTACCGAAGAAAATATCAATCAATTATTTCAAAAATTTAGATTAATTCAATATGAAAAAAATGAAAAAATTCATGAAAAAATATCAAAAAAAAAATTATCAAAAAAAAGAATTATAATTATTTTAGCAGGAAATTTTGTTGAAGAAAATACAATGAATATAGTATATAATTCAGGAGTATTAGTAGGTGAAGAAACTTTAAAAAATCAAAGTGAAATAAGAGATGATTTAATTGCTTTTCCAGATATAATAAGTTTAGAATCAAATTTAAGTGATATTGAAGAAATTTTAGGAGATGAATATAAAGAAAAAGCAATGAATACAAATAATTTAATAAAGAAATTAGAAAAATTTTATCTTTTTAAAAACATAAATGAAAATATTTTAAAAAATGCAATTAATGGTTTTATTAAAGAAAGATATCATAGAGGAACAATAATAATAGAAGAAAATACAGTTTCTGATTATTTTTATATTTTAGTAAAAGGAACTGCTTTAGTTACAAAAGAAGGAAAATTAATTAGACATATTGAAAAAGGAAATTGCTTTGGAGAAATAAGTTTATTAAATGAAAATATTTCACATACTTCTACAATTTCTGCTTTAAGTAATTGTACTTGTTTATTAATTAATAAAGAACATTTTTTAATATTAATTAAAGATGAAAGTATTAAAAAATATTTATTAAACAGAATCTTTTTACAAGATGATAATATAAAATTTGAAGATTTATTTTTTATAAAACATTTAGGACAAGGTCAATTTGGTTCTGTTAGTTTAGTACATAATAGTTATTATATATATGGAATAAAAGCAATATTAAAACATGATGCAAATTTAAAAAGAAGATTAGCAGATTATATAATATCTGAAAGAAGAATAATGTTAAGTTTAGATCATCCTTTTATTGCAAAAATGATAAAAAGTTTCAAAAACAAATATTATGTATTTTTCCTAATAGAATATATAAATGGAATAGCATTAAATAATTTATTAAAATCAAATGTGAAAAATTTCACAATGACAGAAACACGTTTTTACATATCATCATTATTAATTACAATAGATTATATTCATAAGAAGAAAATAATTCATAGAGATATAAAACCTCAGAATATAATGATAGATTCAAAAGGATATATAAAATTAATAGATTTTGGAACTGCAAAAATAATGAATGATTTTACTTCAACAGTAATAGGAACTCCACATTATATGGCACCAGAAATTTTAAATGGAAGAGGATATTCTTTTTCATGTGATTATTGGTCAATTGGAATTGTGACTTATGAAATTTTTTATAGATGTTTCCCATTTGGAGATCATGCTAGAGATGTTATGGATATTTATAAAGATATTATGTATTCTAATGGATTTAAATTCCCTTTTGTTAATCAAAATTTTTGCTATTTAAATGAATTTATTTGCTCTATGCTTGAAAAAAAAGTTGAAAAAAGAACCTGTAATTTTAGTAATATTAAAAAAATGGATTTATTTTATGATTTTAATTGGAATGATTTAATTAATTATAATTTAAAAAGCCCTTTTATTCCTGATGTTCCTAATTTAAGTAATATTGATATTTCAAGTTTTGATAATAAATATCATAATTATATTGAAAAGGAAATATATAAATATCATTTTCAATATGCAAATGATAATTTAATGGATTCTAGTTGGGATGAAGAATTTTGAAATTTTTTTTACATTTTTTATTTTTTTCCAAATAAAAGAGTGAATTAATGTATATATGTGGATATATAATTAGATTGATTGTTTTTATTTTTATAGATAATGAAGTATAGAAACAATAAGCATAAATTTATTTTTTGATAAATCTTTACTTGGACAAAATATATTTTTTTATTTATATAAATAAAAATACATTAAAAATTCATTCAACTAACTTTCATTATTTTGAATCAAAAATCATTGAATTAATATATAATGATAACTAAAGATTTAAATAAAAAAAGAAAAAAATTATTTCAAAAATCTTTGTGTAGCATTAAATGAAATGAATTAATTTATTATAATTCTTCTTATTTAATTTATTATCATACTTTTTTTTATATAATAAACAATTAATTATAGATATAAAAAAATAAAGAATCAAATGAATCAAAAATAGAAGAATATTATATTTCTTTTTATTATATTCAAACATATAATTTAATTATGAGCTCAATTAATAAATAGATTTAGTAAAATTAAAATGAATTTTAGATTCATTGATTCTTTTAAAAATAAAAATCATAGGAATATTATTTTTATTTTTATTCTGAAGTTAATATATATAATGTTCTTCAAAAATGATAAAATTTATGATTAAATTTAAACTTAATCATATGAGAAAAAAAAATAAATTTATAATATAAATTCATCTGAAATTTTAATCCTATATGATTCATTTGGAAAAATATTTAATTAAAAAAAAGAAGAAAATTTTTATTTAAGTTATGTAGATGATAAAAATGAACATCAATTAATGATAAATAATGAATAAAACAAGTGAAAATCAATAAAAAAAATCAAAATGAAATTTGGTATTAAAATAAAATTAATTTTATTACAAATCAAAATAATAGAAGTAAATATACCTTTTAATGATTAAACTCAATTAATACTAATTATTCAATAAAAAAACAATAAAATTATTTTAGATAATTTACTTAAAGATAAAAAAGAAATTAGTTATAGAATTAATGAAAAAAAAACAATATTAATTATCATAAATATTGAAAATTAATATTAAAATAAATAATGTAATTAATGATTATATTTTTAAATGAAAAATTAAATAAATCTTTATTTATTTATATAGGTGTTCTTTTACAATAATTTTATATTGAATTTTAAGATATAGGATATTTATTTTTATTAAAAATTTAATTTAAAATTCTTTTTTAAATGAAAATTAATTATTCTTGAATTTTTTTTAATCATCAAAAATTCTTATATCTATTTATTCATTATTGTAGAAAAAAAATAATACATTAAAAAATAGTTTATAAATTTATTAATTTTCCTCCAAAAAAAGTTAAAATATATATAATTTAATTTTTCATTTTATATTTTAATTTGCTATGATTAACTTTTTATTTATCAAAATAATAAAAGTTAATTATTTCTCAAGAATATGAGATAAGGTTTCAGATAATTATAATTAGAAATGAGAAAATATTTTTATAGAAAACGAATAGTATCAACTTAATATATAATATTTAAATATAAAAAAAAACACTAACATATAAATCTTTATAAATTAATAAAAAATTTTAAAACGTATAATAAAAATTGAAAGGTCATTTAAAGCTTATTATTTTTAATCAAATTTATAATGCACTCTAAATTTTGTCAAAGATACTCTTAATAATTAAGAAAAATATTATATCCTATTTACTATCTTATAAAGGTTATTCCTAAAAATATTTTTCTAAAAACACTTTTTTAAGAAATATCAAAAAGAAAAAAAAATTAATATAAATTATTTTAAACCATTCTAAAAAGAGTAAAACTTTTTTTTGTAAATGAAAAAATTTTCCACTTTACATGAAAATAATAATATCAATAATGACCATATAAATGCTCTTTATTCAACTTTTAATATTTTTAACAATTATTTTTCAGAAAAAGAACTTTTAGAAATTTATGATTACATTACAAGGTATTTTTATAATAATTTTTTTTTCTTAATTAGGTTGGTTGAAAGTGAATTTTCTTCAATAAAAGAAGTTTGTAATTTTATAGAAAATTACATTTTAAAAACAAAATATAATTTAAAGAGGATTCAATCATCAAAAAAAAATATTGTTACATTTTGTTGTAGTTGTTGTAATAATATTAAAAAAGAATCAAATAATTTATATTTAGATGAGGAAGATATTTTTTTTTCTTCTTTAAATACTTTTGATGAAAAATATTACTTTGATTTTTCAAAAAAAAAAAGAGCTAATATCCAATCATGTTATTATAGGATTAAATTTTTATTTTTTGAAGATCTTCACTGTTTTAAATTTATAAGTAAAAAAAAAGAAATAAAAAAATTGATTCATAATCATAAACCTTTTTTCATTGAAAATCAAAATATAAAAGTAAGTTTTATTTTTCCTTTTTTAAATTTTAAAATATTATAAAATCTCCTTTCTTTGAAACTTTAATTTTTTTTTTGTAATATATATAATTTTCATAGTTCAATGTTTTATATAGAAATATTAAAATTCCAATCGAAATTTTTATGGAAGTTATTATGATTTTACTTTCAAATGAATTTAATTATTTTTTTTCTGAAGAGTTTACAAAAGAATTATTTAATAAAATTAAAAAAAAATTGAACGATAAATTCACCGAAGAATTTAACTCTAATTATAATAAATTTGGTCCTAATTTTAATAAAAAATTAAGAACATTAACTAAAAGAATTTTTTTGATAATAAAAAAAAAGATTGAATTTTTTAATGATAATTATTTAATTGAAGAAAAATTAAAATTTTTTTTTGATATTTTTTTGAAAAAGACTGCATCTTGTTACTTAAGATTAGATGATATTCAACAATTAAGAGAAGTTTATGCGAATATTTAAAAAATAAATTTTTACTTCCTTTTTATTTTATTAAAAACTATTTTTAAAAAGAATTAATTAAAAAGAATTGTAATATAAATAAATCTTTTTTTTATAATTCAATGTAAAACTCAAATTTAAAATCTATTTTATAATTACTAATAAGTTTTCAATTTTCTTCTTCTTCAAATACTTTTTTTGTTTTAAAGTTATTTTTCCTAAATAAATCTTTTAATTGTATTCCAGATATTTTAATTCAATTTTTATTTAGTTTTCCATTCTTACCAAATATTATTCTTTATATTGAATTATATGATTATAAATCAAAATGAATCTTAACAATTCCAAATAATTTCAAATTATTTCAAATTAATATATATTCATAAATATAATATATTATTATTAGGTATGAATAATATTTATATTTTTTATAATAAATTTTTTTTATTTTCTTGTATAAATTTCTATTTCTAAAATAAGTTGAAAAAATAATAATTAAATATTCATTTTTTAATGTTTTTAATTTTATTTTTATATTTTTTATTATTGTTTTATTTGTTTTTTTAAATGAATAGTTAATTAAATATTCTATATTTCTCATTTTTTTTATTTAAATAAAATTATTTTCTTAATCATCTAACTTTGTTTCTCCTTCATTATTATTATTATTATTTTCTTCATTTTCAATAACTTCATTTTTAATCTCATTTTTATTTTCATTCTGAGTATTTTGATTATTTTCATTATTAATAATATTATTATTTTTATTACTATTATCAACATCATTTTCAATTTTTTTCTTTTTAACTTTTTCAATTCTATGTAAAGTAATTTCATGATGTTTAAAATATTTTCTATCTTCAACATCACTTAGAACAATACTAATAAAATATTTAACAGAAAATCGATTATTAACATTATTTAAAGTAGGAGTAATATCATAAGGTTTTAAAAAAAATCTAATAGGAATAGTTTCATTTTTAATAGGACCACCATCCATTATTTCAAATCTAGCAACAACTTGAGTAATTGGAGCAATATTATTAACATTTACAATTTCTTTTTTAATAATTTGAATTTCCATATTTTTTAATCTTATAGAAACTTTTTTAAAAGTTATTCTTCCTAAAGCAATATCTTTTAAACCAAAATTTCTTGAATCTAATTCAAAAACTAAATGTAACCAATCTTCAATTCCAACTTCTAATTTTATAGGTGGATTATTTTCACTTAAAACAGAAATTGGTTCTGGATTTCTTACTAAAAATTCTTGTTCATATATTAAACTTCTAAATTTAGTGTCAATAGTTAATCTTAATACATAAATAATATTTCTACTTTGTCCTCTATAAGATTCATATTGTTTTTGAACATTAGTAAATTTAAATGGATAAGTATTAATATCTTTTGATAAAATTCCAATTGATTCTAATTCAGAAGTTAATGAAATAAATTTTAATACATCTTTAGAATCAGAAGTATTTTCTATATATCCTAATAATTCTAATTTTATTCCTTTATGTTCAAAAGTTTTTCCTGCTCCTATATTTATTATTATTTTTCCGGATACTGTCTCTTGATCATGTAAACATGGAAGTGATATTTTTTCTCCTGATGATGTTGTTATTTTTCCACGCTTTCTGTTTTCTACTTCATCTATTATTATATCAACTGTTGGTTTTGAAAATAAACCTGAAAACTATATTTGTTATATAAAAATTTTTGTTTTACCATTTTTTTTCTTAAATGAAATTAAAATTTTTCGGATTGATTTAAAATTTTTATTGATTTTTAAATAAATTAATTTTTTATAATATAATCATTCAAATCAATAAAAAAATAATTATAAAAAGAGCGAAGAATAATTTCTTGAATAAAATTATATTATTAAATCATCAAAAAAATATTTATCTCCTATATAAAAATAATAAATTAAAAAAAATTTATTTAAATATAAAGTGACTCTTTAATTAATTCAAGACAAAATAAATTTAACAAGAAATTAACACTAAAATTACATATATAGATATATCCAAAAAAGAAGAAAATTTAAATAAATATGAGAAAAAAATTCAGTTTAAGGAGAAAGAAAAAAAGAATAGAATATGTTGATTATAAAAATAGTTGAAAAATGAATTTTGATTGTTAGATAAGACAATTAAAAATATAAAAATAGAATTTTAAAACATGATGATTTTAGTTTTGATTGGAAAGATTTATTTATTTAGAAATTTTGATATTGTTATTAATTTTCTCAAGTATTGAACTAATGTTAAAATAATCTCTAAAACTAAAAAATTACTTTAGAAAATGGAAAAAAGATTGATGTTAATATATATTTTTAGTAAAGGTAATAAAATTAATCCTAATAATAGAATTTTATTATTTTGTTATCATCAAATAATTATTTTATGGTTTTTAAAAAAATTTGAATTTTTTTTAATTTATAATATAAAAAAATAATATTTCCAGATAAATAGAAAAAATGAAAAAAAAATAATTTATATAAAAAATGGGGTTTGGGGATTGGGGATTGGGGATTGGGGATTGGG